>Ga0222679_1000224_pt1 | contig 23483 bp, 50 predicted proteins | sample AntAcemetagen939_FD_179843 | JGI IMG/M metagenome (GOLD analysis project Ga0222679, IMG submission 179843) | Saline water microbial communities from Ace Lake, Antarctica - #939 | ecosystem: Environmental > Aquatic > Non-marine Saline and Alkaline > Saline | place: Antarctica: Ace Lake...
CATCCTTGCGACACGCTCCCTCACCGTGGACACAGGCGGGGTGTTTGACATCAACCTCGGCACAGCCGCAGGGGATGATTTGGTGGTGAAATCGGCATCGTATGCAAATGCGTTTGTGGTTGGCGGGGATATTGGGAATGTGGGGATTGGGACTGCTACGCTTCTACACGAATTATCCATCAACGCATCCAATGGAACTCCAGTAATCTTGTTGATGGATAATGGTACATCCCGAGGGGTATTTGGCATAAATTCTGGTGATCACATAGAAATAGGAAACCTAACTGCTGATGATGTTATTTTTTTAACAGCCAACACTCCGCGTATGCGTATCATCTCCACCGGAGAAGTAGGCATAGGAGTAACCCCCAGCGGAACGTACACGCTTGAAGTCGGCGGTACAGGCCACTTTACTGGAGCATTGACAGCGGCGTCCTATGCTGACAACACGCCATTTTATGAAGGTGACGCACTGGCGGCTATTGCGAATATAACAGGTGTTGATGGGGAGATTGACCACGCTTCGTTGCCGGTATTCGCTCAACACAATACATCGGTGACGACCAAAACCATCCAGAAGGGTATAAAAATACCCGTTGCTGAAAAGGACGCTTTTGAGGACAAGGATATAATTAAAACGATGCAGGTCAAGGTTGATGGTAAGCCGGTAAAATCTAAAATCGTTACAACATATTCCACAGTTGATGGAAAGGTTGTTGCAACTGAAACCCCAGAATATCAGACTAAGGAAGTTATCACAGGAACAAGAAAGGCTCTAAAAGCCGGTGTTAAGTTTGATAACAAGACGGGGGAATTTTACACCCAGACCGAAACAGAAGTTGAAACGGTTGAAGAAGAACCTGGTCGGAACCTGGGCGCTATGATTAGCATTTTGACGAAAGCGGTGCAACAGTTAACGGCTCGAATTGAAACGCTTGAGAATCCGGTTGTGGCGGTCCCTGCGAAATAAGGAATGGGTGGGAATAAGTGAATTGCAATGTGAAGTGTTTGGTTGGGCTATTAATTTTAATTATTTTTGCAGTTACTTCTTTGCATTGTTCTACAAAAGGTCAATATTATGTGCATGTTACGCTTGACTCTGGACCAGTTTTAAAATATGAAAACCTTACAAAAAGACAATATGACTCATTCTGGCTATGTGACACAGAACCAAATTCAAAACTTGATGTCGGCACTGTTAAGTTTGCTGATGATTTCGTTAATAGCAAGGCTGGAAATAAGTGAACTGCAACGCGGTAAAACTCATGGCCGCTCAACTGGCGCTTGACATTCATCAGACTCTCGTGATTGCAGGCGTAGCGGTGTTATGTGCGGTGTTTGTTGCAGCTGATATGGTGGATCAATGACTGATTTTCAAGCGACAATTTTAATCCTCTGCAACCTGTGCGAGGTCAACGGCCTGGACGAGTTAAGGCCGTGGTTGCGGTTGCGGTACTCAAAACAGGCAATGGACGAGGTGTTCGATGGTTACGGAGATTAACATAGCAGACATAATGTCAACCAGGCTTGGCGCCCCTCAGACCTGTCCTAAGTGCAAAGGCGAGAATCCTTCAGGGCTTGAGTTACCAGAACGATGCGTGTGGTGCGGGCCTCATGGAATTGATAAGCAGTGGAAAGAGTTAAACGATGTAATCACTAACAGAAACAAAAACCGTAACCCTTTTGCTGAGGAATAACAAATGACTGATTGTGATCATCCAATATGTCACGAAAATATGAACAGGCGAATAGATAGGCGGGTCAAGTTTGATGCTTTTAACGACTTAAAAGCCTGCGTGTCGAAGAAGGTTCCCAAAAAGATATTGTGGATTATTTGTTGGGCTGTTTTTGTAGTTATTGCAATCCCATTATTCATCACCGGCATTAACGTCTGGTCTCAGCAAGAGGCGGATTTTCTACGGTACGCTCAAAAAGAAGATGTGGTCAAGATCCAGGTGGTTATTGAGCATCTTTCCAAAAACATAGAAGAGATGAAACAGGACATCAAAGAAGGTCAAACCAAGGCCCAGACAGATCGTGAAGAGATGCTTCGGTTGTTGAGGAAAAGATGAAAAACCGTATATTAATCGTTGAGGATCAAACCCCGCTACTTGACCTTTACAAACAGATCCTCGGCTCCCGCTATGAGGTCATAACTGCTCAGAGTGACGTGGAGGCGTTTGATAAATTCTTTGAGCACTGCCCTTGCCTCATCTTAATGGATTACAACCTGGGGCCACACAGCCTCACCGGAGATGTGATTTGCAGGCAGATTATGGATTTAGAACCTGAGACAAAGGTGATTTGCATGTCCGGTAATTCGCCTGAGTATGATGCCCGGAATAGATTTTATGGTGTGTTGACGAAGCCTGTGGGTGCGGTGGAATTGAAGGAAGTTGTGGAGAGAGCTCTTGCTGAATGATTATTTCGTTCTTTTTACTCTTGACATACTATGTTAAATTATGCTATAAATAACGAAATGGAGAGAGGGTTGCACCTCCCCCCATTTCTCATCAATCAACCACCTGGTTTGGAGGTAGGTATCATGACTAATTCATCTGTACCAAAATCAGAGAGTGCTTGTCAAGATAAAGCCGAATACTATAGAATGTATTATCTGAAGAATAAAGAGAGAATAAACCGTCGAAACAATGAATATTATCAACAGAATAAAGAAAAACGAAAACTTCAAGGTAAGAAAGTTTATCAGGCCAACAAGGAAAAAGTCCTGGAGAGGATAAAACTGTACAAATCTACACACAAAGAAGCTACTGCATTAGCAATGAAAAAATACCATCAAACAGAGCGAGGTAGGACTGTTTGGCTCAGGGCAAAGCATAAGCGGAGAGCATTAGAGGCCGCTTGTAGCTACGATTCTTTTGATGCTAAAGACGTTTTTGAAAGAGACAATTATATTTGTCAATTATGTGGTTGTAAGACACGTCCTGATTATAAAAATTCATATCATCCAAAATACCCAAACCTTGATCACGTAGTCCCATTGAGTAAAGGTGGAGATCACACAAAACAAAACACACAATGTTTATGTCGTCAATGCAATATAACTAAAAACAACAAAAGGGCAGGGGATCAGCTTAGAATGTTTGATTGATATTGGCAATATTAATGGAGCTTGAGACAAATAGAAGAGCCAAATCCATACAATCCGCCACCTAAATTCTCTGTCTCGATCAATCTGACAAAAGCGATAAATTGGTGGAGAAATCGTAAGCGTAAGAAACCGATAACCGAAGCGGAGTTATACGATATGCCACCGTGCGGCCGGCGAGAGGGATGCGCGTCTTGTCCAGATAGGAATGAGTGTGCGTTGGTAACATGAGGTTAAAAATGTATAAAATATGGTGTTGGGTCTGGCGTAAGCGGCTGAAGGATATAACTGTGGTAAGAATTACTGGTTGGAGATCGGCATTAGTTGATCGAGTTGGTTACGGGAGAGAAAGAGTATGGTTCTGTCCGTTTTGGTTGAAATGAGAATATCATGAAAGAAATCTTAAAAGATATTTTCTATTACATAATCATGGTGATAACCACAAACGTGTATTTTATAGTAAGCCCATTTGCATATTTGTATGACTGGTGGAGAGAAAGACGTGATGACTAAAGCTGCTCTAAGGGAGATAAGATGATACGAATAAAATGTATGATTGCAATAATTGCAGTGATAACGGTTATGTCAACATCTATTATAGCAGGAACACTGGAACAATGCGAAAAATTAACGGAAACTGAAAAGGCCATGTTGTCTGCTGCAAAGGCAGAAGTTGTCAAAGCAGAAGCAAAAGTGGATGTTATAAAGCTGAACATTGCTAAGGCACATAAGTTCCACGCGGAATCATGGATGGAGTGGGAAACATGGGTTGAGTTCAATGGGGATTTTATTTTGTTGCATAGCCGGTCTTTTATGTTCACATTAGGCGTGAGATGAGCCTACCCATTAGACCAACACCAACTCTAAAAGGCAAAGATGCCGAACGATTTTTAGCAATGGTTGAAGAAGGTCTGAAACATCCGTGCGGGCCTGTCCCGACACCGGGGCTGGAACAAGCGCGGGAATTGATTTTAGCTGGACTACGTAATGAAAATACCACGATGGATGATTGAACTAACTGGACATGTCATGCTCCACAATAGACCTCCATGGTTTGTTTATCGGCCTGATATACACAAAGTCCGTGGTGCTGATGTCCGTAGGATCTTGGATACAGTCAAGACCGGCGACATCCTTCTAAGGCGATTTGACGGCTATTTGAACACGATCTTTACGCCAGGTTTCTGGGGCCACGCTGGTTTGTACGTGGGTGATAATCAAGTTGTTCATGCTGTTAGTCAGGGAACTATTCAAGAGGACATTCTGAACTTTTGCAGAGCTGATGCAGTATGTGTCCTGTGCGTAGTCAATATCTCTTACGAGGATATTACCAGAGCAGTTGCCAGAGCAAAGGCTGCGGCTGAGAAAGTTGTAGATTATGATTTTGATTTTAAAAGTGGCAACGAAACATATTATTGCACTGAATTGATAGACATGGCCTATAACGGTATCTTCTACAACGACTATCAAGAGACTATGGGACAGTTGGTTTTGACGCCTGATGGAATACGAAACTCAAAAAGAGTTATAGCTCGATTAGAATGTAAACCTTAAAACAGGAGAAGTACCATGAAATGGATAGGAATAGTGTTAGGGTTAATCCCGGTTGTAATCAAATTGATGAAGGTTGCGGAGGAGTTATTTGATGATGTCCCGGACAGTGGCGAAGACAAGAAAAGGATGGTAATGGAAACTGTTAGTGCCATGCTTGCAGCATCACTTGGGCTTGGGGTAGATCCTAAGTTGGTTGCGAAGATCGAAAAAGCAGTCAGTTGGTTGATTGATGCGATTTGTATCTTCTTATTTAAATCCAGAGATGCCGATGTTGGTGGTGGAGAAACTCCAGAATGATAGGCTTAGACCAATATTTGTTCACATTCGTATCCGGCAACTGGTTCACTATCACCCTTGGTCTGGGGATGCTTAAAATTATCTCTAAGGTCACGCCCTGGGTGATAGACGACCAGATCCATACATTATTAGCAGGTACGTTCAGGTTGATAAAAAAGCCTGTTGTGGGTGGATTGCCGAGTATGGAAGATCGTGGGGAAGAGATTAACTCTTAGTCTACGGATTCGCTTACAGTCCTGACCCGCTCATAATCTCATCTATGTCGGGCATAACCGAAAGCGCTTTAACAATCCAATACGCTTGTTGCGTCATGGCCGCGTCTGCCTCTGCAATTCTGACCTGCCAGGTTTCAAACGGATCTTGCGGAATAGTATTTGTCATAGATCGGTTTCCCTTGAGCCATTCAACTGCTTCTTTGTAGTCCATGTATCCCTCCTTTAGCAATTAACAACACCCTTTAGCTAAACATTCTTAATTGATCGCCAGTTCCGGTATTGCTTTTTTCTATATTGCATTGATGACACAGGCATTGTGTATTGAGTTTCGAATGATCTCCTCCAAGACTTAGCGGAATGATATGATCAAGCTCTGGTCTTTTAGGATGGTGCTTGGCTTTAAAGTCCGGTCGGGTTTTGACACCACAAAGCTGGCAGATGTATCTATCACGCTTAAAAACTTCGGAAGGATTGAAATCTTCGACCTTGCAATTATTCTTCAATGCTCTACGTTTGTGGTGTGTTTTTTGCTTTGAAACTTTAGCCGCCTCTGTTTTTCGATAGGTTCTTTTCTGCGCGTTTACTTTCTCCTTATTAGAATCTCGGTAGCTTTTTGTATGTGCTACTATACGGCTTCTATTAGAAATATAATAGGTCGCTCTACATGCTTTACAGTGACAAGTTAGGCCATCTATTCTACCCTTACTTTTATTAAATTCAGATATTGGTTTCGGGATTTGACATTTTGAGCAGGTCTTTAATATGGTACTCTTAGTCATATTTCCTCCTTTCATTTCATCCACGAAGGATAACATACATAACACCCATTCCTAACGCAAATGAGCATACACATAATAGTATTATGTTAAACCACATATCATATTCTCCTCTCACTCCACCGGGCATTTCCCGCTCCACTCGCATCCCTCGCAGGCCCGGCCAGGCACATCGCACGGTGGCAAGTTCCCAGCGCCGGGTGGGTCAATAAATCGCTCCTTGAAGTCCATAATAGTAATACCCACAATCTCACCTGCTAAATCATATCTAATGAAATTCCCGTTGCTAACTTCGTCGGCAATACCTGGACGATCTTTAATGCCGATATAGAGTACGTCCACTGATTTGTCATAAGATATCTTCATCAGTCTCCTTCTTATCTGCAAAATACTTAATAGTTCCCCAGGGAGTCTTTTGCGTTTCATTCTCCCTCAACTTATCCAACCGCCTCTTTATTTTCCTCAATCCCTTATTCGCCTTAGTCAATTCTACACGAGCCTGGAAATACTGCGCTCGCCAGTAGTTAGCCTGCGTCCTATAGATCGGCGGGAGGTCGAGGTCGGTTATTTGTTTCATCTCTTCTCCCGCCGTTTTCTTTCTATTTCAAGTATGTCAATGAAATCGTTTTTGAGTCTATTGGAATGACAATCACTACATAGAACCTTGCGGCGCGACCACGGCTTGTTTCGGTCTCGGACTGTCGCCTCAGTTTCTCGACATATTATACATTTCATTTCTGCTTACCTCCCATATTCCAAACTTTAATAGCATCGTTTGTGTTGATCCTCGTTAAATATGGCCGGACTTTACAAAAGAGATTCGAGCATTCGATACGCTCTGCGGGTATTTCTCTGATATCATCATAGTGGTTTCCGGCGTGATCATAATTGCAGAGCAGAGTTTGCTGACTATATCTCGGTAGTTCTTTGCACCACGGGCAAGGTTCTAATTTCATTTGTCTTTACCTCCATATTCATACCGCATTCCAGAGTTTCGTATACATCGGTAGGCTCGACCCAGAAAGTGGTGTTATCGCTGAAGGTTATACTGACTTTGAGTGGCGAGATGGAATATTCTTTTATTGTTTTTCCGGTTAAGTTGTTCATTACAATAACCTGTATAAGTAGGGGTGTTTTAATGTATAGTCATTGTCCGAAAAGGGACCATGCCACGCGACTGTGAGCTCTTTCTCGGCTACATGCCATAACCTTGTTTCTGGATGTCGGCACAGCCAATAAGGTGTTAGCGGAATATGAATCATTCGCCATTTATCTGGTTCATCTATATACGATTCTCCCATTATTCTACCTCCACGACAATCTCTTTCCCATTGATAACGGTTACATACTTCCCGGTGACTCTGGGTGGGCCAGTTTTTACCCTCAACTGTGCTTCCAGGTTCTCAATTTTTGCAATCAGGCTGTTAGGTTCCATATTGTGCTGGCCGGCCAAACAAATTGCTGCTACAAAGAGCAGGGCAAGGAATGAAATCGTTAGTAGGTCTGAGTGGGTCATGATTCTCCTTCCCCCGACACCGGGTTAAATGTGGCAGCGCCTACCTCACCATGTTCTGTCTTGGACCACCCAATTCCGCAGGCCTTTTATAGACACCCCTCGGTCGCCGCCACAAATTATTATCCTATTGTTTGTTAAATGTGGCAGTGGCAAATTCCGCAAATGAAGGCCCTCTCACCACCCCTGCGAGGTTCCATGAGGCATGGTGTATTGCTACTCATGACTGTCCTTCTATCCTATGGGTCGGTTATAGCGTCTCTATGCCACTGCCACAAATTAAATGCGCCCAGGTCGACCCGGATTGTATTCGATTGGTAGATGCTGTTCCTGGTAGATCACTCACATCGCAACATGAGTGCCAGGTTACGTCCGTATACGACCTCCTACGATCCGCTGGGCGCACTGTACTGCGTGTTAATGATTGTCTACCCCTACCCCCGAATCCTCATGGCCTCCTGGGTCGTGCCAGTGAATGCTCTATGTGTCTCGAGTTAGGGTGTGTCTTATATCCCCGCCCCGCCGGTCTGCTGGCCGCACCTATAGGTCGGCACTGAGTTTGTCGGTGGGGGCAGGGGGGTGTGCTATACTTCGATCATGCTTTCCTCTTGCCCTGGAATAGTGGGGTAACGGCTACTACAATGAGGACAACAATATCCGTCCTGTACCGGGTGCCCACATTTTTGGCATTGCATTATCTTAATTCTGCTTAGTGCCAGATTTACAGCTTCCTTGTTGTACGCCTTACTGTATTCCTTCATTTTAGCCATGGTGTACCTTCCTATGCGTCTGGGGGCTCTTGTACAGCCTCGTCGTCTTCTCTCGGCTTCTTTGCGTGCCCAAAAGCTAAAGCTGCTCGATCCTGTGCCACTTTTCGCTGTTCGTCAGTCCATATTCGTTTCATGAATGGATTTTTGCCAAGTCTGAAGTCAAACAGTGGACACATGGGGTCTGAGCAATCCCGAACAAGTTCTACATTCTCAAGCCGCTTTTTCTTCGTTCTGTCCATTCCCATACATTCTCGGCAAAAGAACTTAATTGCCTGCAATGGTGATTTAGCCTTTTTAGGATAATATATATCTCCATACCTATCCTGAACTTTCGTGTCCAATAATTCGATAAATCCCATTTCTTTGTATTTTTCTGCTGTTCTCATTGTATGCCTCCCGTTGCCGGGTTAAAATTGACTGTTAAATACCTTATACACTGTACGTTTTCAAATTGCAAGCCTTTTTTTGCGATTTCTTGTCTTTTTTCAAATAAAAAATAATTATCTAACCAAATCAAGCACTTGCAGATAAAATAAAAAGACAACATCTTTTTGCTTGACAACCTCAAACAATTTAGAGTAAGATGCTGTCATGGAATTAAATGTGCGTAAAATCAAAGCGGAAATGAAGCGGCAGGGGTGGCGACAAGAAGACCTGGCGGCGAGACTCAATATAACCCGGCAGGCAGTTGGCTATTACCTTGCACATCCTGACAGCCTATCCTTTAAGACAATCACGAAATTAGCGATTGCAATGGATATGGACGCTAAGGACCTACTTATATCATGATAATATCAACCCCCTGCCTCACTGCCCCCCGGCCCCGTCTTTCAGGGCGCGTTTGCCGGATTCAGGGTTTTCTGGGGCGGGGATTCCCGATATCGGGGGGAGGAGAAACTAATGTCATGTTGTGAGAAGTGCTGGGGAGATGCGTATTTAAGGTCGATGGATAATCCCTATAAAGATCAGTCTGATTGCTACTACGATTTATTAAAAGAGCGTAAAGACCATCCTTGCACCCCAAGACAGCAAGCGGGGCAATGGTGGGATGAAGACAATCAGCGTGATGAGCGAGATTAACCCGATATCGGGGGAAGGAGCCTAAAGTGTGCTACAGCGGAACTTGCAAGTACGAATACCCATCAGGCAAATGCGGCTTACCACGGGGCCGCAAATGCCCGGATGGAATGACAGAAGAAGAATTAGCCGATGAACAGGATGCCTACGAATATGCACAGGAGCAGGCGTATGAAGAGAAAAGGGAACGGATGTTTGGGATATGAAAGGAGGGGAGTGATGTACGAAACCAGAGGTAAATACATACCAGAGAGGATGATGGAACCGATTGAGAGATACATCAAACATGGTGTGATACCGGGGAGTTTCCTGCAAGGGGTCATTTGTAATAATCTAAAAGAGGCGTTCATGATGGCCGATGACGAGAACTTTGAAAACCTGGCGGCTTATGTTGGCTATTTCCACAACGAGGTCCCATCAAACGCCTGGGGATCAAACAAGAGGATGCTGCAATGGGCTGAGGACGGTGGCCTGAAGGGAGGGGAGTGATGCAAATTGCTGTATTTGAGGTCCAGAAAGTCCTTGACAAACCAAAAGGAAAAATATAGAATGAAGATAATCGAGATTGTGAACAATCCAAATATTAAGCCTGAGAGTTCCTGTGCCGCGAGGCATGGGAGGACCTTCACAAGTCCCGATTGCTCTCAGGCTTTTCTTTTTGGAGGCACGTTATGACAAAAGAAGAAAAGGCATTGTACGATAAGAAATATCACCAAGCCCATAAACAAGAGAAAGCTGAATATCAGAGGGAATATCGCCAAACCCATAAAGAAGAAATAACCGTATCCCAAAAAGAATATTATCAAACCCATAAAAAAGAAAGAGCCGAATACGATAAGAAGTATCGCCAAGCCCATAGAACAGAGGCATCTGAGTATCAAAAGAAATACACCCAAACCAAGGCAGGTAAGAATATACACAGGAAAGGCAAGCATAAACGCAGAGCACTAAAGATGGGGGTTGAGTATGAGGTCTTCAATTCTAATGAAATCTTTGAACGAGATGGTTATATCTGCCAGAATTGTGGATGCAAAACCAGGCCTGATTTCAAGAACCCTTATCACCCCTTGTATCCAAATCTTGACCACATTATCCCCTTAAGTCAAGGCGGGTCACACACCAGGCTTAATACACAGTGCCTATGTCGACAATGTAATATAGTAAAACATAACACAGGCACAGGGGATCAATTAAGGATGTTTTGAAAAAGGAGGATATCATGATTATTTGTTGCTTCGATTTGGAAACAATTCCAAACCAAAACCTACCAGAAGGAACCATGCCAACTTTTAACCCTGATTCCGTTAAACATGGGAGAACAAAAGACCAGGCAAAGAGGGACGCAAAAGAGGCCGCAGAACGCGCTAAGTTCAAACACGGCCGTGACAAGAAGATGAGCCTACACCCTGACCAGTGCGAGGTAGTTTGCTTCTGTGGTGCTATCTACGACACAACCACGGGGGATATTGACAGGCTCACAATATCAGGCGAACCGGCAACTATATCAGACGGCTGGAAGTTCATTTATGACGCCTACCATAAAGCCATACCGATTGTGAGTTTTAACGGCAATGGCTTTGACCTACCTGCCTTATTACACAGAGCCATGCACCTCAATATCCCGATGTCGAGACGAATCTACAACGAACTCACCCGCCGGTATTCTACAAAATCCCACATAGACCTGATGCAAGTCCTGGCTGATTGGGATAGGCAGAAATGGGAATCGCTGGATTTCTATCTAAAGAGCTTTGGCCTGGGTGGAAAAACCGGGGACGGTGGGCAGGTTTACGGGATGTGGAAGGATGGGAAAATAGACGAGATTGAAGAATATTGCATGAACGATGTCCTGAGCACGGCGAAGTTGTTCGCACGAATTGAAAGCTGGATTGTTGAGAGTGTAGGAATAGGAGACGCATAAGGGAGGGAAACAATGGCAAAAATGGAGAGTAGAATGTCACCGATTGGTGAAATTCAGTGGGCACATATCCATGAACCTAAAAAGGCTTTCGATGGCGATGGTGATGGTAAGTTTGAAATTACCTTAGTATTTGATAAGGGCGGAGAATGGGATAGTCTTTGTGGGGAAATAGCCGGACTCATTAAGGAAAACGATTATACCAACCAGTTACCTAAGCATGAGGTCGCCAAGAATGAAGCCGGAGAGTATGAGGAAACTAAACGCTGGGCCTTAACCTTTAAGACCAAGGCAGAGTTCCCTCCGAAAGTGGTTGACAGGTACGGGGATGTCATTCCTTCAGATATTAAAGTTGCAAACAAAAGCACAGGTAGGGTCATGTTCAAGTTGGCAACGTACAAAGGGTTTGGCGGTGGTGTAACCCTGTACCTCAATTCTGTTCAAGTGTGGGATCTAATTCCCTACGAACCGGAGAATGAGTTTCCCGTAGATGAGGATAAGCCTGTTACCGGGGATAATAATTTCCCGGTTGATGCGGAAGATCCGATCCAGAAATCTGACCAAGAAGAAAAACTTCCTTTTTAGGGATTGACGTTTGATTTTATTATTTGGAGGGTCACATAATGGAATATTCTAAATGTTTTTATGAGCGTGAAGATTGGAAGGATTACAAAGAAAAACGTTATGATAAAGCATTTGAGCATGACCCATATTGGGCAAATCTATTATTGTTGTTGTATGAATTAAGGTACGGAATAACCGAACAAGTAAGTGACGACATAGCCGAAGCAATGGATGATGTAATGGAAGTCAGGTTTGGTAATACTCGTGGGTATGCTTTTAACAAAGAGTGGACCCGCAGATAATGGAAAGAGGGTATATTAAATTACATCGCAGATTACAAGAAAATAAACTTTGGTTGTTAGATCCCTTCACGAGAGGTCAAGCCTGGGTTGATATGCTACTTTTGGCTAATTATAAAGAAGGCTGGATTAGAAAAAGGGGAATCCTCGTTACCGTTAATAGGGGGCAGTTAGGGTGGTCAGAAGTAGCATTAGCCAAGAGGTGGAAATGGTCCAGGGGTAAGGTTAGAAGATTTTTTCGGGAATTAAAAAAAAGTGAAAATATAGTACACCAAAAAGACAACATAACCTCCTTAATTACCATAGTAAATTATGGACAGTACCAGGGAGACGATACACCAGACGGACAGCAAACGGACAGCAAACGGTACAGGAACAAGAAGGTAAAGAAAGAAAAGAAAGAAACCTCCAGTCAAAACTTGGAACTTGCCAGGCTATTATTAACCTCCATTCTTAATCGTAGAAACGGGTTTGCGAAACCAAATCTTGAATCATGGGCTAAAAACATTGACCTTATGATCCGGGTTGATAAACGACAACCTGATGAAATTAAAGAAGTGATTGTTTGGTGTCAAAAAGATGAATTTTGGCAGGACAATATTTTAAGTACAGCAAAACTAAGAAAGCAATTTGATCAGCTTGCGTTAAAAATGGTTAAAGGAAACACTAAAAAGAAACAAAAAATAGACGATGAACCACCTTACTGGAGTTAAAGATGTTTACAATACCGGAATCTGAAATGTGTATCTTAGGTGGGGTTCTAATAAACCCAGATTGTCTGAAGCAGATCAGGGCAGAATTAGAACCGGATGATTTCTCAACCATCAAACATCGGTTTTTTTATCAATCCCTTTTGGATGTTACTGACCGGGGGGAACCTGTGTTACCTACGTCAATCCTAAACGACCTTACATCCAAAGACCAAATTTCAAAAGTTAGTAGCGATTATATAGCTCATATCATGAGCTGTGTTCATACTTCTGCGGGGTGGGCGTACCATATTGGCGAGATAAAAAAGAACAAACTTAAAGCGACCCTACTGGGGATATCCAATGAAATAGCCGATGGTGTAAGGGGTAACGATACCCAAAACCTATTGGATAATATCAAGGAACGAATATCTAATCTTAAACCACAGGCGATTAATCGAGGTGTTGTTGAATTGACGGACGCTTTGCCGGGTGTAGTGGCTTCTTTGGAAAAGGCTGAGAATCCCGGTATCCCAACAGGGTTAGGGGATTTAGACGAGTTGATAGGTGGCTGGCAGGCGGGGGATCTCATTATTTTAGCAGGGCGTCCAGGTATGGGAAAATCGGTGCTTGCTAAGGATTTTAGTGAGGCTTCAGGTGTTCCGGTTTTATTCTTTTCTCTGGAAATGCCAAAAGACCAGCTTATTAAAAGACAGCTTTCGTCTCATGCAAATGTCAATTTCAAGTCAATCCGTAGGTCAAATATAGCCAGCCAAGATTGGCCTAAAATTACAAAAGCCGCTGAAATTCTTTACAAAATGCCTATTGCTTACAATGACAATGCGAATATGAGCATTGACGAGATGGTTGCTACTTGCGAGGCCCGTAAACAGAAAGAAGAAATCGGCATGGTGGTGATTGATTACCTGCAACTCATTAGAACCGATGGTAAAATAGAGCATAGGGAAAGAGAAGTAGCCAGCATCAGTATGAAGCTCAAAGGGTTAGCGAGGTCTTTAAGCATTCCGGTTATCTGTTTAGCTCAACTGAATAGGTTATGTGAGGCCAGGGGCGGGGATAAAAAGCCGATGTTGTCTGACCTGAGAGAGTCAGGGGCGATTGAACAGGATGCTGATACAGTAATTTTTGTATGGCGTGAAGCAGTTTATAAGAAAAGTGCAGACAAGCACGATGCCCAGTTAATAATTGCTAAAGGCCGGAATACAGGAACGGGAGTTGTTAATTGCTATTTCAATGGGGGTAGGCAGGTGTTCAGCCAGTTTCCTTTTTGGGGGGAATCATGAGAGCATCACAGATATTTGAGTTTGTTTCGGCCAATGAAATGCCAGGGCTTGAAGATTCCAGGCATCATTACACACATTTTGACGCTGTTTCAGGACAGGCCCGGACAAGGCTTAGAAAACTAAGGCGGGAATATAAAAAGAGGGCAAATGTATACAAGGAAGAACAAATGGTGACTCTACCCGATACCGGGCCGTGGGAAGGTAGCTCGGCGAGTAAGTGACGAAGTTTGTAAATGGCATCAACAGGAACAGGATGAAAATTGTAAAGGATGTGAATATGGAACACCCAAAGCCGATAACCTTCAGAAGCGAAAGTTACCTAAACCTCGTAAGGACGAAGGGATGCTTGGTCTGTGGTAAGCAGGCTGAACCTCATCACATCACCCTGAACGATGCGCGGTGGGGTGGAAAGAGTTCGGACTTGGGAGCTATTCCGCTGTGTAGGGTTCATCATGACCTGTACCACAACGACCCTAAACGGTTTTGTGATGTGTGCGAGGCGGTGGAGATTTGGGAGTGTATGTACCGTTTAGAAAGGGAATTTTTAGAGGATTTATTCAGAAAAGGGCAGATATAGCAACCAGGGAGGGATGAGATGACTGATAGGTTATTATGTAGCTTTTGTGGGAACGCAGACACAGAGGTTGACGCTCTGATCGCTGGTCCTGGGGTCTATATTTGTGACCGTTGTGTTGAGCTTAGTGCTGAAATTGTTAAAGAATGTAAAGAGCGGGAGATTATACGGAAACTCAGAGTGGGAATATTTAACGAATTTTGGGAGGGAGCGTGACATGGATAGAGATATGACAGAAGAGACACAGGTAGTACCCGACGTCGAGATTATGGTGATACCGGATGTTGAATTTCAATACAATGCACTGCGGTTTCACAAGAGGCTGGACGATGCAACGATTGACCAGCTTTTCAGTGGATTGCGAAAATTCAAAGAAGGATATCAGTTTTATTTTGCAGACGCTTGGCGAGAGATGGAAGGCCTCGGGCATGAATGGACAGACTGGATACCGGATTCAATTGCATTAGGGACAGCACAGACATGGCGCAAAGTAGGCGACAAATTCCTACCCGATGCCCGTGTATACCAACTGCAATTCAGCCATTACGCTGCGACAAGGAAGCTCGACAACCATGATGCTCATAAAATCCTTGAGGCGGCTAACGAAAACGGCTGGCCTGAGAAGGCAGTCAGGGAGGCGGTTGATTTGGTATTGGGGAAACCTGAGAAGCCCAAAAAGCTGAAGGTTATTGATTGCCCTCATTGTGCCCGCCCGGCCTTTGAAGACATACCCTGTACCGGCTGTATGCTGGATGTGGCCGAGGTTCGCATAAAGGCCCTGCGAGAGATATTAGAGGCAATCCGCGACAATGAAATCAACGATGTAGGTGCCGCCTTGCAATACACTGTTGCGGTGGCGGTGAAGGCGCTTGAAGGGATATAATGGTCAAATCAGAAGAACGAGCTATTGAACAGAATAATCGTATGCGGGAATGGTTCAGGTCCCGGACAGGCTTAGACAGCACATTATTGGCCGAGCACATGGCGGAGGTAGACAGGCTGTTAGATATGCCGGTGAACGATTTATCTGAGAATAGAGAAGAAAGTGCTTGACAAACAGAAAAGAACCGTGATAGGATGGAACCATGCTAATCCTAAATCATATATTACAAACCAATTACCTCAAGATTTTCGGGAACCGTGAGGCCCGAATCCACCTTAGGATGGAGCAGAATCTTGGGGTTTTTTTTGTCTATCGCGGACTTCTGACCGGTCTAAAACGTATCTGTAAAGCGCGGATGCAAAACAGGTTAAATGTGCCATGTGGTTTTCTTACCCTCGTTACCACTTTAAACCAAACAAGGTAGATATCCAAACTTGCACGAAAGTGTAACGCTGTTCCAGGCAGAGGGCATAACAATTAGCTCTAAGTATCCTGGGGGCTGGGTGGCTGAAGTATACCCATAAATAAACTTACCTGATAATGTGATAGAGTTGTAAACCACGCTTTGTAATAACCCTGTAACTAAGCTGATTGTCTCTGGTAGGCACACTACGGTCAGAGATAGTTATACCTAAAGAGGATATATGAAACAGACACTACTATCCATATTCCCGACGCCGAGAATGGAGCTGATGCAAGGTGACTGCTTAGAGCTTATGCCGGACATTGAGGACGGTTCGATTGACCTAACTGTCACAAGTCCACCCTATGACAATCTCAGGACGTATAATGATAAGCTCGTTTGGAATTGGGAGATATTCACCAAGATAGCAGAACAGCTTTTTAGAGTTACAAAGCAAGGTGGGGTTGTGGTTTGGGTTGTTGGTGATGCAACCATTAAAGGAAGTGAGACAGGTACTTCATTTAAGCAGGCTCTTTATTTTAAAGATATTGGTTTTAATCTACATGATACGATGATATGGGAAAAACAAACATTTACAGCCACCGGAGCATTGAAAACGCGATATGCCCAAGTTTTTGAGTATATTTTCATCTTCACGAAAGGACCGATTAAGACATTTAATCCAATAAAAGATAGGCCGACAAAAGGTCCACGAAAGAAGCATGGAACGATAAGGCAACCAGATGGAAGCACAAAAGAACAATCTTCTATTGGAAAAGTGTATTCAAATGATTTGGCACAACGGTTCAATGTTTGGAAAATAAATACAGAGTGTTCAAACACCAACAGGTTTCACCCTGCACAATTCCCAGAACAACTTGCTAATGACCATATACTATCATGGAGCAATGAAGGCGACATAGTTCTTGATCCAATGATGGGAAGTGGTACAACTGGCAAAATGGCTAAACTACTTAACCGTAATTTCATCGGTATAGAAAAAGACCCTGAATATTTTGAGATAGCAAAAGACAGGATTGACCAGGCAACATAAACTATTCCCGACATCGGGGGGAGGTGTAAAATGAATGCGCAATTAAAATACGAAGAAGAAGAATTTGAAAATCTGGAACTGGCCAAAGAGTACCAGCGCCAAGGTCATAGCCTACAATGCGCTTCGGAAATGGCGTGGCGAGGGTCTGATTGTATCTGTCAGATGGAGTCTTGGAAACATTATGACAGGATGGAGCGATAAAGAGGGGGGGTATGAACTCAAGAGAATTTCAGAGCTTTGAAGAAGAGTGGCCGGCTAAAAACAAATGGATAATCGTTACAAATAACATAGAGGTGCTGAATGCTCATGGGGAAATGTCTCATGTGTGGATGACTACGTTTATTACAGAGATTGACGGTTATATCGCTACATTTGATGATGCGGAGAGAAGGATAATCAACCTAACTCACTGGAAATATGCCTAATCGGAAGGAGGGTACCATGAAATGCAAAGACTGCTATTATTGTATCACCGGCCAGGGGACTGTATGCCAAAAGAGCTGGAGCACAGTATCTAAAGACCAAACAGCCTGTGATGATTTTATAGACGGGGAGAGGCGGGCGCGTAAGAGCGTGAGGGCGGATGAGCTGATTGACTTGATGAGGGGACAGAGGGGCTGGGAGTGTAGAGGGGGTATGACACAGCGAAGAAAAGGCTTGACAACCAGATATAAATCGTGGTAAAGATAGGATAGATGAAGATGATAGAAACAGAAATAGAAATCACAAGCCTGAGAGTCCTTTCGCCGCGAGGCGGGGAAAAGCTGTCTATCAGCTTTCATCTACTCTCAGGCTTTTCTGTTTTTGGAGGTATTTTGTTATGAGTAGATTTATTGATATGACAGGTAAACGATTCGGGCGATGGGTAGTCATTAAGAGAGGCAAGACAGATAAACATAATAATACACGGTGGATATGTGAATGTTCTTGTGGTGAGGTTAGAAGTGTTAGGGCGGATGATCTACGGAGTGGAAAGTCAATAAGTTGTGGATGTTACAGTAATGATCGGAAGTTGAAACATGGGGAAGCTAAAATAAATAATGGGAGGCCTACAAATCAATACCAATGTTGGGGCGACATGAAAGCTCGGTGTTTAAACCCTAATCATAAATACTATAAAAATTATGGCGAAAGGGGAATAGAAATTTGTGATAGGTGGATTAATAGTTATGCAATTTTTCTTGCCGATATGGGCCGCTGTCCTAAAGGCCTAACCCTTGATCGGATTGACAATGATGGAGACTATGAACCGGGAAATTGTCGGTGGGCAACCAGGAAAGAACAAGCTTATAATACAAGAGCAAATGTTTGGATTGAGGTTGACGGTGAGAGGATGATTCTGAAAGAATGGTTAAAAAAGTTAAAGATTAATAGTGGACATTGGCATTATTGGGACAAGAAAAAAATGCCCAGAATGGACATTCTAAAACATTTTATGGTGCTAAGGAGTTATAAATGCGCTGGACAAAAGACGATTTAACAATGTATTTGGCTCAACGTCAAAAGCAGGTTGCTGTTAAGGACGACCCAGATCAGGGGCCAGAAAAAGTCCTACAAGTCAAGTGCCAAAAATACTGCAAAACCAATGGCTGGCCCTGCTTCCACGACTACAGTAAAAAGTCCAACACCCCAGGCTGGCCCGACATGATGATTTTCATGGATAATGGCCGGGTTGAGCTAATCGAATTGAAGGCGGCAGGCGGGAAACTCAGGACAGAACAACAGGCCTTACATAGGCAACTAATGTTTCTCGGTCATAAAGTTCATGTCGTGAAATCATATAAACGATTTATACAGATCATGAAAGGAGGTGATGAATATGTTTGCGCGTAGCTTTCATTTTACAATTAAATAGGGTGGCTAATAGGCCAAATAAGACAAGTCTGGGAGGCAACCCCTCCCAGACTTTTGAAAGGAGAATAATGGCAAAACCTAAGACAATCAAACTGAAGGCGGCGGAGCGAAAAGAGGCGGATGAACTACAACGTAATATAACCATCGCGCGGTACGGAATAGAAACCTCGCAAAAGATACATTATGAGGCACAAGAAAAGCTCTGGGAGAGGCTAAGGGGACTGTACCCGGAGTTAGCTGACAAGAATGCCGTCTACAGTAAGGGAACCATAGTCATTAGAGAGAGAGGGGATAAACCATGCGGATAAAATATACCTGGTGGGATACGTGGTATCGTAACGAGGAACGGGAATTTGACCTAACCAAAACCAAAGACGGATATAATCGCAAGAAGAAGCAGCGGGCTCATGAGGCTTTCCTGCGGGAAATGTCCGGGCGAAAGATGAGGCACGAGGTGAAGCCATGATTAGTTTTAGTATCTGTTTTGAACCTAAAGGCTGGCATTCAAAACCACAGATTTGGCATGGTTATAAAGAGGTCATATTTATGTGGCTGTGCTTCGATATAACTGTCGATTGGTGTTGTTAATGGATCTAATTGAACAGCAAGACTGGCTGACAGCCTTAGATGAACGTATGATTATATTACAAGATGAACTTGCCGAGATGAAACGTCAACGGAAGAAAATCAAGCTCGGAGAAGATGATGATTGAGCTATCCCACAAACCACTGATTAGAGCGTACCAGATGGACTGTATGGAATTTATGGCAGGCAAGCGTGAGGATTGGTGGGATTTGGCGATTGTGGACCCGCCGTACAATGTTGGGGCCAGTGACGGGAAGTTTGGAGGTAAAGCTGGTAACGCTGCCAAGGTTTCAGGAAAATTAAATGCTAAACATTACACGAATCACAATAAAACACCAAACTCTATTTATTTCAAGCTGTTATTTGATTGTAGTAAAAATCAAATAATATGGGGCGCTAATTATTATCCTCAATTTTTATACCATAGTGGGGCTATCGTTTGGGACAAGGTAATTAAATATGGGCCATTATCTGACTGTGAGATAGCTTTTCATAGTTTCAATAAAGTAGTTCGTAAATTTTCATATCCTTGGGTTGGTGCCAATAAGGGTTGGAAAAAGGAAGCATCGAATTACCGGGTACATCCAAACCAAAAGCCAGTATCACTCTATACATGGTTACTCACCAACTACGCCAAACCAGGACAACGGATATTCGATAGTCACGGCGGGTCATTCAGTTCAGCCATAGCTTGCTGGCATGAGGGGTATGACATGGATATATGCGAGCTGGACAACGATTATTTTGAGGCGGCTTGTGAGCGATTTGAGCGAGAGACCAGACAACATAAACTATTCCCGGTATCGGGGGGAGGGTAATCAATGAATGAGCTAATGGAAATACCACCGTGGGCAATCTGGTGTGCGGTAGCAGTGGGAGCGTTTGTGGTTGGGCTTGGTTGGGGACTTTTGATAGATTTACCTGAAACCTGGAGAACATGGAGGAGGGGATTATAATGCCAAAATTGAAAGGAAAACACGCTATACGCAATCTCAGCTATCGGTCACAGCATATCAAAGAACTGGACGAGGCAGGAATAGAACTTGTCGATTTCGTGCCAGGACTTGCAAAGACGGATCCGGTGTTAATCTCATGGGTTGAGCATTGTCGGAAGGTGGATCATCCTTGTATGGCGTGTCGTGTTGGACATGGATCATCTAAAGTTTCGCTCTGGGTGCAAAAGTTTGGTTTTTTGGAAGAATAAATTCCCGGATATCAAATAGTTATGTCCTCTCCTTAACTATGTAAATACGATTTTCCTTGATTTCTTACCACAATATGTGGTATGCTTATATAGAATTACACAATATGTGGCGCTCCCTGATAACGGGTGTGCTTATATAGAATTACACAATATGTGGCGCTCCCTGATAACGGGTGACACTTACAAAGAGTCTGAGTAACGGACTACAAAATAATAAACCAAAAGTCCCGGCGTCGGGGAGTTGCAACCCAATATGAGGTAGCTGAGTAATTGCCAACGCGTCCTCCACATTCTTGATCCACAGCCGGGTGTAATTCCCTTGTACCTGCGGGCCAGGCACGATGTGATAAGCACACCAAGGCCAAGAGGAAGCTCATTGACAAGGATAGGGGTAGTTTCAGGGAGCGTGGCTATAGCAGCAAATGGGATAAGGCCAGAAAGTGGTACATCAAAAGGCATCCGATATGTGAAATATGCAATGAATATCCAGCGGTTTTAGTCCATCATAAATTAAAAGTACGGGATCGACCAGATTTGTTATTATCTCAAGAAAACATGGTTGCCTGCTGTCTTCGTTGTCATAGTGAAATCCATAAGAAAGATAGGTGGAAACGTGGATAAGTTATTGACATTACAATATGAATATGCTATAAAATAATGAGCCGTAAGGGAACTGTGAATCCCCAAACGGCTCTAACCGCAACGATCATATAAAGAGGATATGAGCATCATGGCTACAAAACCTATAGCACAAAATAAACGGAAAAGTAAAGTTAAAAAAACGTGTATCAAAGACGGATGTAATAATCCAGCTAAGTGTGTGGGTCTTTGTAATCTCCATTACACCCAGAAGTTAAAAGAAAACTATGGCGTATGTGAAGCAGACGGCTGTGAAGAGAAAGTTAGGAGCAAGAATAGCCTATATTGTGAAAAACATTATTATCGGATCAGGAGAAACGGTGATTTAAAGTTAAGGGTCGACAAAGGCTATTATAAAAACTGTATTTATTGCGGTGAAGAAACTGAAAAAGGGCATAAATTCTGTGATTCCCGTTGTTCTGCCAGACATAAAAGAGGAAATCCCGTAAAACGTAAGTGTGTTGTTTGTGGTAGAGAATTCATACCGGATAACCCAGGGATTGATAAAAATGTATGCGATTCTGAAGATTGTAATAAATGTTCCGTTGATGGATGTGAATCAAAAGCAAGATATAAAGGGTTTTGTGTAAAGCACTATGAAAGATTTTTAAGACATGGTGATCCACTCCATAAAACATTTGTTGATAATTCAGGGCAATGCAAGGTATCTGGGTGTGAGGCTAAGGTTCATTCAAAAGGGTTTTGCAGTAAACATTATTGGAGATTTAATAAATATGGGAATCCAGAAACATACAAAAAGAAAAGCAACAAAGGCAAAATATGCAAGGTGGATGGATGCAATTCCCCAGTAGTGTCAGTTGGTTATTGTGCGAAACATTATACCAGATGGTTGAAACATGGTGACCCACATGTAGTGAAAAAACGAAGTGGACCAATAGTAAAAAATCCAAGTGGAATTAGGATATGTTCTGTAGATGGTTGTGACAAAAAACATTCAGCAAAGGGTTATTGTGACTATCATTATCGAAGATATGAAAAATATGGTGATCCAAAAGCAGGGCTTGAATATGGACTAGAATGTAGGTATTGCGGCAAACAACTAAATAACAAAGGGTTGTATTGCAACAATGTGTGTCGGTATAGATATATAAACAACATACCGATCGAAACTGAATGTTTAATGTGTGGGAATTTATTCAAAACTAATGGCACTAAGAAACTATGTTCTGTGCAATGTGTTAATAGGTATAATAAGAAAAAACGCATAGATAACGGGAATAAACCAGTTAGTTACAACACATATGCCGAGAAGGTTGGTTACGCTGAGAATATAACCGTTGGTTCGAATGATGAATTGATGGTTAAGTGTGTTTATTGCGGGAAGGTATTTGCGCCATCAAAGAACGCCATATTGAATAGGGTTTTTGCGTTAGAGCACATAGGATATGGAGAACAAAACCTATATTGCTCGTCTAAATGTAAGCAAGCCTGCCCAACTTATAATAGAAGAGTACATTACAAAGGTAAGAAGTACGGTGGTTCAAGAGAAGTACCCGCAGCGTTCAGGCAGATGGCTTTGGCAGACAGGGACTACACTTGTGAGAGATGCGGGAGACAAGAGAATGGCCTCCATGTCCACCATGTAGAAGGGTACACAGAGCAACCAATGTTATCAGCCGATCTGGATAATGTAATGGTTGTGTGCAAACGATGTCACATTGCCATACATAAACAACCAGGATGCACAACACATGACTACCAATGCCAAGGCAGGAGAGCGTACGGGTAAGCAGAATGACGTTTTAAAATACACCCCTATCTCCAGATGTAGGGTGCCTGTTTTTAGCTAATAAGATAAACCATGAACAACGAATATGCCATGACACAATACAGGCTATTGCAGAAATCAGAGGATATATGGATCAGGGGTTATATAGAATGAGGGTAGGTTGGAAATAGGACATGCCGGAATACGGGGGTCCTGGGGAGGTAGGATGGTAGAACGGGGGTTAAGAATATAGGGTGTCACCTAAACAACCCACCTCATAAACCACAGGCCACCCAATACCCGGTCTGTGGGATAAGGGATATGAGGAACGAGGGGCAAGCAGGGATAAGGGATATGACGGATATGGGGGCTTACGGGGAGTAGGGATGGAGGGGAACGATGGGTGCAAGATTAACGATATCAGAGGCTTACCTATGCCATGCTCAATCATGACAGCCTCAAGTCTCTGTGC
>Ga0222679_1000227_pt1 | contig 23357 bp, 34 predicted proteins | sample AntAcemetagen939_FD_179843 | JGI IMG/M metagenome (GOLD analysis project Ga0222679, IMG submission 179843) | Saline water microbial communities from Ace Lake, Antarctica - #939 | ecosystem: Environmental > Aquatic > Non-marine Saline and Alkaline > Saline | place: Antarctica: Ace Lake...
GTCGCCTATCGCAAACGTTAGGGCGGATCGTATCATCGTTCCGTGTGAGCATAACGCGGAGGCATTCGCGGACAGTGGCGTGACGGTGCCCATCAGCATCGTACACGGCGGCACATCTCCGAGTGAGTTTCCGGCAATGCACTGGCAGTATGACGGCTCGGAATCCTACACGTTCCTGACGCTCGCAGATCGCGGCGCGCGGAAAGGCTGGGTCGAGGTGTGGGCCGCGTTCTATCAGGCTTTTGGATCACCAAGTGACACACCAGATGCACGACTCATCATAAAAACTCGCAATGCGGCGGAAGGGTACGACGATTTGATGAGCAGGATAGTCAGCGGTTGCACAGATAGCCGGATCGTGTTTTGGCGTGAGGACGTGGCGTTTATGTCTGACGTCTATTCCTCGGTGGACTGTTTCGCTATCCCCTCCCGTTCAGAGGGTTGGGGGATGCCCCACCGCGAGGCGGCAATGATGGGCCTGCCGGTTATCGTGATCAGGTATAGCGGTCTCGATGATGGGCACACCGACGACTGGGCCATAGTCATTGAGAAGATGAGTAGGCATAGAATACCCGCCTCTTTTCCAAACTGTGGCGGATACTGGCAAAAGGCAGACGTTACCGAGTTGGCTGAGAAGATGAGGTGGTGCTATGAAAACCGCACCGAGGCCGCCGAACGTGGGCGCAAGTCCGCTCAGTGGCTACGTGACAATCAGACCTGGAAACATTCGGCAATGGCATTACGAGACCTGATCGAGGAGCATGGGTAATGGCACTCACAGCCACACAGCGCGCAGACCTGCAAGGCGACTTGGGCACCGGCTCAGATGAAAGCGTATTCACCAACGACGAACTAGACCGGCTCTATGCGCGCGCTGGCAATGACTATAATCTGGCCGTCTACTTTGGCTACCGCCAACTGCTGGCGCAGGCCAACAAATTCCACAACTATACCGAGGGTATGACGCGAGTCGAGCGCGTGCAAATGCGCGAGAATATCGCCGATTCGATGAGGTTCTGGAAAGATGAAGCCAGGATGGGGGTCGGAGTTAAAATGATCGGCTTACTCTCCATTCCTCCGAGCGATAAGGACGCGCCCAGTGCCTAGCGTAGACGCCTGGGCGGGCAATACGTTCCCGCTCGGTGACTGGCTAGATGACATTCACGCCAGTGTAGACACCGCCCGCATCCTGGCAGACAAGGCGGTATCAGTGGTACTGGTGCGCGCAAGGGTGGAACTGGCGGCGCAATCGGTAAGGATCGAGGATTTGCGAGACCGTCCGCGCCGTTACCAGACCGAGGCTGGCGAGACCGCCCTAGCCGAGATACTTATACTCGGTTACAGCGGACACCCGACCATCACCGACACCGATATACAACGCGGCGATAGATTCGCGCTTGACGGCGCAGGATACAAGATCGTGGCCGTCGTCCCAGGGCTGCAACATAGCCTGCAAGCATTTGCCACGATGAGGGCGTAATGCAAAGTGGTTTTGAGTGGAAAGTACCGCCGGAGAAAGCGTTTCCAGAACTGGCGGATGCATACGCAACGGCAATCCATCGGGGCATCTACGCAATTGCCCAACGCTACGCGCCGCTCATCAAGAACTGGATGAAGGACAACGCACCCTGGACTGACCGGACGGCCAACGCCAGGCAGACACTTTGGACTGAGGCAAACGAGGTCGTGGGCCAGATGGTACAGATTATCCTCAGTCACGGAATGTACTATGGTATCTATCTCGAACTGAACAACGCCGGACGGTATGCCATAATTGATCCGGCCCTAGACCATTTTGCGCCGCTAATTTGGAGGGATGTACAGAGGATGCTATCGTGAGCACAGTTAGCGCGGCAAAGGCGGTCTTGGAAGCGGACGCCACGCTGGTTGCACTGGCGACGGGTGGCATCTACGATTACGCCGAGACCGGCCCGGATGGAATCAGCCGAACCGCTACGCCGTCCGCTTTTGATAGCAACGAGATAATCAGGCCGTGTATCTTGCTCAAATCTCGCGGCGCTACACCGGACGGCGCACTGACCGACGAGGGCACGCAATATCTGAGCGTGCGCGAGCCGCTAGAGGCTTGGTTTTACGAGGACACCGGCTACAGCAACATCGAGGCGATGCGCAACCGCGTGTATACGTTATTGCACGCGCAACAACTGACCGACACGTTCAAGGTCCTGTGGGCTGGTGACGTGCGCACACAACGCGACACCAGCCTGGACGCAAACGTAGAACGTTCTGAATTTGCAGTTCACACATTCAAGAGTTAGATAGTAGGAGGATATAACGATGGCATTCGATACTTTTGGAGCACCGCAATTTGGTTTGGAGGACGTCAAGATTGCTACCTGGAATTCCACCGATAGTTACGGCACGGCGGTGGACGTTCCGAGCGTCCAGTTGATGGGGACGGTGATGCAGACCGTCTCGGCGCAACTCGAAGGCGATGACAAGATCACCGATAGCCACGCGCAGATCATCGGCGGTCAGGTTCGCCTGCGCTTTGGCTCGGTCAGTATGGCGGCGCTTGAAGTGCTGCTCGGACTGACATCTACCGCCAGCGATTCAGACCAGGATCATTTAAAGATGACCGGCGGCGACGACATGCCATACTTTGGCATTTGCGGCAAAATGTCGGCCACCCAGGGCGACGGCGACCTGCACGTGTTCCTTCCGATGGTCAAGATTATGGAGGATGTGACGCTGGCCCAGGCCGAGTATGGGCAGTACCTTATCCCGGAGGTTGCGGGCCAGGCGGTGGATGATACCACGTACGGCGTCATCAACCTGATTGAGCACGCCGCCGATACTGCCATTTCGATCCCGCCGTCCAACATCAGCTAATGGACAAGCAACCAGTCACCAGCGCGGCTGAGTGGCGAGAGCCGCGAGAGAAGGGATTTGTTGTCAATCTTCCGTCCGGCAATGCGGCGCGTATACGCCCCGTTGCCCTGGACGTGATGATTCGGGACGGGAGCTTGCCTGACTTACTCTCTCCCATTGCCGCTAAAGCACTCTGGACAGAGACGGACGTCGAACAGATTGGCGAGATTGCGGAACTGGCAACGGGAATGGCTGAACTGTTCGGCCAGGTCTGCAAGGCCGCTTTTATGGAGCCGCGTGTCGTGGAGAATGTAGAGGATTTGGGCGAAGGCGAAATAGCCTTGTCAGACGTGGCTTTTGATGACAAGGCTTTCGTCTTTCAGTTGGCAATCCAGCCGGCCCAAATCCTCCGCAAGTTTTGTGAGCAACAAGCGCGAGCTATGGAATCTCCACGCGCTGGCGACAGCGACGCACCAGAGGCCGAGTGACATCGTAGGGATTGACGACCGCTGGGCCGCGTATCAGTTCGACGCCGCTACGTGTCTGGTGGGAACAACGGTCGAGAACGCGCTGCAAGAGACCTACGAGACAGGCGGCAAACTAACACCGCGCTACACACTGACACAACTCCTGGATGCTGGTTTTCGCTTGCCGCCACCGGCAGGCAGTGGCAGTGCAGTCAAGGCTCTTAAAAAGATGGCGGCTAAAGACAATGCCGTCAGATACCACAAGGTAAAATGATGCCAACTCAACTGGCGCTTCCAGGAATGGCGGGCGGATTGGGGCACGCGCACGGTGTTGTCTCTATAGACACTTCGTCCGCGACGGCCGCCGCCGTGACGCTCCGGCGCGTTGGGCAGGATATGGGCAAGGCGTTCAAGCCTGTCCAGACTACAATCACCAGGCTGCGCGGCGACCTGCGTATGATGAGCCGCGAGATCGCCGCGATTGGCGCGGGCGCTACTATCACAGCCGTGTTGGGCCTGAACGCCGCTCGCGACGTGCGTAACTATCGCATTCAGTTCAGAGCGTTGCTCAAAGATGAGCAAGAGGCCGAGCGCGTGATGCGCAGCCTCACCGACCAGGCCAACCGGTTCGGAATTGAGGTTAACGAGGTCTGGCAGTTGGGGCGCTCCCTCATCCCCGTGCTAGAGGACGGCGCAGCCTCCCTCGATGATTGGGTAGTACGCGCCGCCCTACTCGCCTCGACCAATCCCCTGAAAGGCACGACCGACGCTGTCCGTGCTATCCAGGAATACCTGGCTGGTCAGACCATCTCTCTGCAACGGCTGTTCAATATCGATCCGAACATGATAGCCGACGCCCAAGCGCAATTCGAGGACGTGGGAGAGCAACTTGACTTTATCCTATCCAAGATGGGCGCGAATGAGGACGCAGCGGCGGCGATGGCCAACGAGTGGGTATCGCTCAGGAACGAGTTAAAGTTGGCCCTGGCTACCGGCTTCACCCCGCTAATGGAAACCCTCGCGCCTATCGTTCGGCAATTCACCGAGCTACTATCTAGCCTCCGCGAGACTAACCCAGAGATTTTGGCGCTTGGCGCTGGGCTGATCTCTATCGTGGCAGTGGGCGCGCCATTGCTCGTGTTTCTCGGCAAGGTGATTGATTCTCTCCAGACGATCAAGGCTCTCTCGATTGCCGGATCGCTTGGCAGGGCGGGCGTCTATGGCGCGGCAATTGCGGCGGGCACGGCGGCCGGTGTCGGGGCAACACGCGCAATCGGGAGCGCGACAGGCGACGAACGCTTGCAGAAATATGGGCTAAAAGATGTAATCGAGACCATCAAAAAGGCTATTTTCATCGCCGTGGATATGTTGACGAAAGCGGAGACGTTATGGGTGTCAATAGTGTCAAAGGCGGTCGCCGGTATAGTCAAGGCATTCGCGTTCGCTACGGACGCCCTCGGCCAGTTCGCCAGCTATTTGGGTGATAAATTGCATATCGAGAGCTTGCAGGAGGCGGGCGACAACATAAGCGCATTTGCCGACAGGTTACGAACTGCCACGGATGAAAAGCTGGAAGAGTTCGTAGCGGGCGGCGTTGAGAGCCAGCGGCTACTAATGGAAAAGATCGCGCAATTCTTGTTCCCATCCGAGGCGGTGGCAGGCGGGGCAGGGGGTGGCGCTGGTGGGCTACCGCCTGGCGGGGCTGGTGACGCCGTATCCGAGGCGGCATTGGCGGTATTCGCAGAATACCAAGAGGAGCGTGTCGCTATCGAAGAGGAAACCGAGAGGCGGCGTAACGAAATCATAGCGGCGGCGGCAAGCGAACGTGAAAGCCTGGAAGCACGGATACTAGAGGCAGAGATTGAGTTCGGGAAACAGGAAACACGCTACGAAGAGGAATACTACCGCAACCGCACCGCCCGCGCCGAGGCCGCCGGTAAGGAAATGGCCCGCGCCGAGGCCGACCACCAACGCAATATGCGCCGGATGAGAGAGGACAGTCTAGCGCGCCAGGATACAATGATCGGGGCGCGTGACGCCCTGGGCCTACGCCGTGAACGGCGCAGCTACGAGGTAGAGCGCCAGCGCGCGGAGGAAGATCAAGCCGTCAAAATGTCACGCCGCAACGAGAGCTTTGCCCTCGAGATGGCACAGGCAGAGGTACATTTCCAAATCCAACGCGCACGCCGCGAGCAGGATTTCACCGCGCGACAAGCCAAGTTGAGCGAAGAACTGGCGACGGTGAACACACGCCGCGATGAAGAGTTGGAATTGCTCAAGACCGTGACCGAGACGCAGTTGGACAACCTGGAACGCGCCACGCTAGAACGCATCGGCACAATAGACGCTACGCTGGTAGCAGGGATGAACGTCATCACCCAGAGCGCGACCACGACCGGCGAGATGCTGGCCTGGCTAGAACAACAGCGACAGGCGCTGGCGAGCGGAATCAGTGGCAGGCGCGGCGGCACCGGCCCCATTCCAGGCTACGCGAGTGGCGGATACGCGAGCGGCATCATCCGCACCGGCGAGCAGGGCCGCGAGTTCGTACTGGACGCTCAAACCACCCGCGCGGCGGAGCGGGCGTTGGGCGCGCGGCTCACACAACAGAACGTGCTAGGCGCGCAACGGGGCGGCCAGTTGGGGATACACCAAAACTTTACCTTCCGCGGGGATATGAGCGCGGGTATGCGCCAGTGGTACAGACGCACGGCCAGAGAGGAAGCGCAGGCGGCCTTCCAGGGAGTGATGGGATAATGGCCTACGAAATTGGCGCAACCTACGTAGGAATGAAGGAGTTGTCCGACCTGACCGTCCCTGTGCCGGATCCAAAATCGGACTTTCAGGATTATAGCCAGTACATCACGCTTGGCAATAACAAGGTGCGCGGGGCGGGCGTAGCGATAGGCGAGTGGCGTTGGACGTATTTGGAGCGCACAACACGAGACCAGCTAAAGACTTTCTGTACCGCCGCCAGCGCGGATGTGTACATTAAGACCCGCAAGAACGATAATGAGGACGCCTACCAACTTTACACCGCTACAATGATCTGGCCGATGGATGAGGAAAAGAGTTTCAGCCGCCGAATGGACTTTGTAATTAAGTTTACGAATGCGGAGGAGTATACCCCGTGACGAATAGCCCGAACCTGCCGCCGGAAAAACTGATCAAGATGCACGACAGGATGTTTTTGGAGACTGTGCGTGCGGCAATACTAGACAAATTAAACGAAGAGACACGCGCAAACTACGCCGTAGAGGGATGGGTACAACTCCCCGACGGCGATTGGGTGATTCAATTGAAGCGAACACTAGATAGCTACGATACTGATTAAATATGGCGCGCATCATCACCGCTCCCGAACTTGCACACCTGCGCAGCGACGGCCAACGCTGCGAATTATTTTTAGCCGTCCATACCCCTGCATCAGTATTCACGGCAAGGCTCAAGGGTGCGCCAGCCTCGACGGATGGGGTTTACGAGATTGATTTTGACGGCGGCTCGGCTGGCTTTGCCGATTGCATAGCGGGGCAGACCGTCTACATCGGAAGCACGGCGGGCGCGTATGACGTGGGAATGGCTCGTCTGCGCGGTGCGGTCGGCGGCGTCTCCGGTACGATGGAAATTGGCGAGGCCAGCGAAATAGACTGGACGGACAACGATTACATCACGGTGGTTGATGAGTTTGCGCTTTGGCCGCGCCACCTGCGGATCGACGGTGGCGGCACTGTCTACGTGGATTATGACGTGTCCTACACCGACCAACACGAGGTTTGCGACCCCGTGCCGGTGCTTGGGCCTCCGGCTGTAAAGTGGCTGACCGGCGCGACGGTTGACGTTGAATTTGACGCCTCGGACTCGTGGGTGTCCGGCTCTACCATCTCCGCCTATTCCTGGACTGCCACGGGCGCGAGCGCCACGAGTGGGATGGCGACCGCGACGCCTACTATCACCTACGACACGGCGGGCACGTATCGCGTTTCCTGTTTGGTGACTGCAACGAACGGGGCAACATTCACCGGCTACCGATACGTATTTGTCTACGACACGAACAGCCAACCAGCAACTATATTTCGCCTGGATGATTGTTCCGGTGACTGGCAATCTGGCGGCTGGCGATACCGCGTCACCATGTGGGATGAGGCTCTACGCTCAGAGATCAGAGACCGCGCCCAGGTCATCTTGTTCGCCCGCGACTGGTACGGGGACACCGAAACCAGCATCGGGCCGGTGGACGACCGCGAGAACGTCGTGGCTGTGGGCTGGATTGCAGACGAGAGTATCAAATGGAATCCCCGACAGGGCATAGTGTCATTTGATATACAAAGCCCACAGTTCTGGATGGGCAAGATGACCGGCTTCCCCACCGGCGTTGAGGATTACGACGGCACGCCTACTTCCTGGATCGAGTTCGAGGATTTGACGGTTGACAAAGGGCTTTGGCATTTCTTACACTGGCGCACCACCGCCACGCTGTGTATGGATGTGACACTCACAAGTGACACGCGCCAGATCAAAGTCTTTGACTCGCCTGCCAGTAGCCTGTGGGCACAGATAACACAGGAGAGCAAGCGTACCATTCTGGCCCACCCCGCTTGTGATCGCTATGGACGGTTGTTTGTGGAGATTGACCAAAACCTTATACCGGTGGCAGATCGAGGCGCTATACCGATTGTACAAACTCTGGCCACACAGGATTGGCGGGAGCAAATCGGCATAGAGCGTAAAACGGTTGATGAGATTGCCTTGCTCGACCTGTCCGGCGTGGCTTATGCCGGCGGCAGCGGCACGCCTTATTTCTCACTTTCACCGGGGCACGTGTTCAGGCGGTACGGTAGCATCCAGCGCAAGGAGCGGCTGGCGCTCAACGACCAGGCGGATACCAATACCCTAACCGGCCTACTTGCTGGCAAGGCCAACAACGAGTACCCTAACCTCGACATTTCGCTGGCGAGCAATCACCGGATGCTCGACATTTGCCCGCAGCAATATCTGAGGCTAACCATAGCGGAGGGTGATACCGAGCGCGGCATCTCGTTCACCAACCTTGATTTTATCCCGCGCCGCGTATCGTTCCGACATGATCCCGACACGGGCGTAATGCTGACAGACGTCACGGTTGAGGCTTACACCACGCCAGAGCTTGCCGTCACAGGCGACCCGCCTCCTGCCCCACCCGATCCAGCCGATCCAGAGCTTCCGCCTGTACCAATCATTCCGCCCGTGCCCCCGCTGTGGACAGGGCCGGTCAAGGCGGCATTCGCCCACACGCAGACAGATTTTGGCTATACCGCCGACTTGCTCCTGCGCCACGTGGACAGCACGGCGACGGCGGGCACCGCCGGCACTGACCTATACGACACCTCAATTGACGACCATCCAGGTGAGGATTTTGACGACATCGGAGTAGCGGTCGGTGATCACGTCGAGAATTTGACCACTCACGAAGGCACGACGGTTGCGGTCGCGGTTAGCGGCTCTCAATTGACCCTGACGGCTGACATTGGCCTGGGCAACGGTGATGCTTACGCAATCGCCGGTACGCACTGGGTAGATGCAAGCGGGGGAGATTTTAACCCTGGTGTAGCCGAGGAAATAATCCAGTTCGTGTACATCCGCACCGGTGCGGCCACCGTTGGCGGTTGGGTGCTGACCGACGCAGCCGCCTATTATGCGGCTAACGTGTTGACGTCCTCTCCGAGTTGGAGTAACAAGTTGACGCTGGCGGCGGCGCGTGTTCTATGCGGCGGCACAGCGACCTTTGCCGCACTCGCGGTGGATGCTAATAATCCATTGTTTGCAATTGTGTCGATGGATGACGTTGATGCTGGTGCCTTAAATAGTGCGAAGGGTAGCTGTGTCACTGGTGACACAGGCGAGAATTGGTCAGTCGGTTTGTACGAGAGTCCAGACAAAGTAAATCACCTGGTTCTAGCTGGCAGGACAGGATGGCGGGCACTAGCAGTTGATAATAATGACAGCACAATTTATGCTATACGGGGATTCCCGTGGCCTTGGACCAATCCAAAAGCTAGAAAAGCGATGTGGGTATCGACTAATGGTGGTGTGAGCTTTACCACACCAAAAACTAATATCAGTACTACACAAACTGGCAGAGTCTTTATTCTGGCACGTGGCGGAACTGTTTTTGTGGTTCCGCGGAATCCGTGGTATGGATATGACCCTGGCGCTGCAATTGCTAATCCGCTCAAAACTGGCGATGGCGGCGGCACCTTTGCATCTGTGTCCCCAGTGGGATATACAGATTTTGGTATTGCCAACCCAATCGGGCATTATGACGATGCAGACGACCTGGTCTGTTTATTTGATAGAACCACAGATGGAAAAACAGTTATCTCTCGTAGCTCCGATGGTGGCGGCACATTCACGGTCATTACAGACGATATAGATGTGATCATTGACGAAAATATAGAGACTCGCACGCCAGTGTTGCCTGCTGGCTGGCCGTGGCCGCCCGACTCGGATATTTTGGGAATGATCAATGCCATCCCTTCTGCGGTTGGCGCTCTCCGCAAGATTTTCTATTCTGATGATAATGGCGTTACTTTTTTCAATAAGACCACCGATTTTGTAGCCTCGGTTGGCGGCTGGGATTGGGGCCATAACGGCGAGAGGTGCGGATTTATGCCGCTCCCGCGCGTGGGGGCAAACGAATGACAATCGCCGATGTATCACGACGCCGGTTTGAAGAGGTGCTGGCTCAGTACGAGCCGATCCGCCCTGCCGATCCCGCGTTGATGGGGGATGGACTGGGCAATGTCGCCGTCTCTGGCCGGGATGGGTTTGTCTACATCCGCGTGGGTAGCGAATTGGTGGTTGGGCAGGCATACAATAACCGCGTGCCGAACCGCGAGAATCTACCAATCATCGTCGGGTACTCGTCTGACCAGCCGGCTCTATTCCAGGTGCTCAGTATCCGCGAGGTGTATGCCGGCGCGGACTCTGGCCACGATATGATCCCCCAGGTCGTGGCCCATCACAACAGTCACGAACTCGGCAATGCGGACGGCGGCGATGACGTTGTCTACGTGCAAAAGCAGCAAATCTTGCCGCTGCTGGCCTACGAAACCGATCCGGCTTCGATGTACATCAACGTAGCCTCCGACTGGTATCCGTGGCAAAGCGGATTCAAGTTCTTTGAAGGCGCAACCTCGGCGGACTTGAGCGGATACGTGCCCACCACCAGCGGACAGGCGCGGTATCTGTTGGTGAGCGTGGACGGCGCGACGAACATCTTGCAATACACGGAAGGCGATACCTGGTCTTTGTATCTACCACCCGCCGATCTGAGCAGCCTCGTACCGGATGCGCCAGCGGGCAGCGTGCCCGTTGTGGCAATCTATCTACCATACGGCACAACCGCACTGACACGCGAGACCAACCTTTATGATGTGCGGATTTTAATTAGTCCAGTGGGCGGCTCGTTACTGCCTGCCGTCCACGACCACAGTGATGCAGCGAATGGCGGGGCGACGCTTGGGCCATTGGCAGTTACAGTAACTAATGAGGGATTGCATATCCTTGATACGGGTGGAGATCACGATCTGATAATCAAGCCTGGGACAGACCTGGGCGCAGATCGCATTCTTACCCTGACCACAGGTGACGCGGCGCGCACTATCACACTGAGTGGCAACCCCACCCTTGCGGACTGGTTCGACCAAGCTGTTAAGGCAGCCTCAACGCCTACCTTTGCTAGTCAGATCATAACCGATGCTGGCTATGTGGGCCTCGGTGCGGCAAAGGGACGGATTGAGTTCAATGATGAGGCAGTGGACAACATCCAATTCCTAGATTGTAATGTAGGTGTCGGCGGAGTGCCAGATAAGAGGTTTACAGTTAAGGACGACGTGTCGGGAGTTGTAGCCTCTTTTTACAATGATGGAAACAACAATAACCGCCAGGGTATATTGGTTCAATGTGGTGCAGACGCTAACTCCGCTTCAATGCTGGCATTGTGGCTAGACGGCGATGGTGGCATTATAGGTTACGTCATTGGAGACGGTGGAACAGGCGTAACGTATCACTCAGCTAGTGACATAAGGAGCAAAGAGGTTATCGAGAACATTAACCAAGACAAGGCTATAACAGCCTTGCGAGAGGTCAAAGCGCTTGAGTATGTAGGCAAGGGATTGACTACGGAAACAGGACAACATAACATCGGATTCAGTGCCCAAGCCATGGCTGTCTACTTCCCAGAAGTCACTCGCTACGATAAAGAGGCAGACCTATACACAATGGACTATGGCAGGGTGACGCCCATCCTATGGGCACAGAACCAAGCACAGCAAGCCGAGATTGACGCATTAAAAGCTCGAATTGAGAAATTGGAGGAATAATATGATAAACCAAAACGAGATCAATGCACTAACCGAATTACTCAACCGCACGCCACTCACAATGTCGGAGCGGCTGTTCGTCGGGATGCTGTTGGACAAGCTGGTTGCAATGACAGAGACAGCTAAAGCCGAGATGACTGATCAGGAGGACTAACTATGAGCACAGAGCCAGGGCGGGGCAGTCCCCGTATGCAATACAAGCGCACCTATATCCTGTTGCCCCCCTCCGCCAACTCGGACTGGGCGCTTGCCGCCATTGGCGCGACTTGGGATGATCACAGATACACCGTCGGCGCGAGTGCGGATGATGCTGGTGTGGGTTCACTCGACGTCCGCAACATTATCGCCGTGAACCCTGGCGAATGGGGTGACTTGGGTGCTTTCTACGCCGAACACTATCCTGGTGTGAGTATAGAGTACGTACACGCCAGTACGCCGGAGCAGTTAGGACGGTTGCTCTCATTGCCTACACCTGAACCCCCTCCACCAACACCAGACACCCACCCCACCCACCCAATCACCGGCATCCACGACCTGGGCGGCGCGGCTTGGATGGTAGCAAACGGCATACGGGGTTGGTGCTGCGAATCCGTCTACCTGGACGGCGGCCCGCTCTCGCTCGACCTGCAACACCTCGCAGACGCCGGTATTCGTGTCGTCTTGCGTATGAATTGGAGCTATGCCACCGACGACGGCGGAAGCGGTACAATCCCATCTGGCCCTCAACTCCCGCAATGGGAGAGCAACGCCGTTGAGACAATGCGGCGCTGTAAGGGCGTCTGGGGATATGCCATTGGCAACGAGATGAACAACTCGCGGGAGTGGTTGGATGGCGTTTACTTTTCGCCAGATGAATACGCCGCCACCTACAACCGCATCTACGACCGGAGGCCGGACGGCGCGCGGGTATCCCCTGGCGCGATTGACCCGACGAACGCCGGTTGGGGGGATTGGCGCAAGACCTGGCCGCTGGTGCTGGAAAGTTTGCACGGTGCGGAGTTCCTGGCCGTTCACGCCTATGATCACGGCCCGAATGCTGACCGTAATATGGTATTCGGAGATCCGCCACTTGAAGGCGCGTTCTACAATCTGAGGATGCTAGAGACTCAGAAAGCCATCATTCCGGCAAGGTTCACGGGCTTGCCAGTAGTCATCACCGAGACCAACCACCTCTACCGAGGCGACGAGGAAACTGACCAGGGTTGGGAGGACAACGCCGGGGGATGGGTGACTAACGCGCTGGACTATTTCGCGCGGCAAGGCGTGGCTGGCGTCACGGCATACCGCTGGGGTTACGACAGATGGGCAATCGAGGGGAACGAGAGCGTCAAGAACGCGATAAAAGATTATGCTGATTGAGGCACTATAATGGAGGCGTCACACTGTGGACAACACCAAAGCATTACAACAGATTCTACACCGTCAACAAGAGACGCAAACCCTTATAGCAGGCGTATTTGGCAATGGCGGCATCCTGCCCGAAGTGCTTGGTGAACTGAACAAAATCAATGTCCACCTGGCCCGCGTCAATGGGACACTAGGTGCGACGGCGGGCCAGGCTAAACGAAACACGGACAAGCTAACTCACCTCCCGTGTGCTGATCACAAGGTCAAGCTGGCCCTGTTGGGCCAGGGCCAGACAACTAGTAAGACCAATTGGGGACGGGTGACTAGCATCATCTTAGCAATCGTACAGGCGGTGACGATTGCGGGGATGTTGTACGCGGCGGGCCTCAAATGAACTGAGCCACCGCAGCCAGTATTACGATGTGGCTGCGGTAGGGGGCAGGTCGGGTGCAGCGGGTGTTAGGCGGCGCGTCAATTCAGCGGTGATTACCTCAACAAAATGCTTATTCGCATTAAGGCGTCTTTGCACAGAGCCGCTGCCATACGATTTAATACCGTGAGATAGCGCCAACTCACACAGTTGAATATCATCTTTGCTATCCAGCAAGTCGCTTTTGAGTTCACTTGTTGGAATAGTAGTAATATCTGTCATAATTCCTCCCTTCGCCACCGCGCCCGTCGTCTAGCACGAGCGCGGCGGCTGGTTGTTATGCTACCAGTAGTAACCGCGCATCCTCCGCGCTAGTTCTCTGGTCATCTCAACGTCGTTAGCGCAGTAACGCGCGCGGGTATCGGCGTCCATCTCCGCAACCTGGCTACCGTCCAAGTCAGGAAGCGGGTTCGGGATACCATACATCTCAGCTACCGCTTTCAGGCCACGGTAACGCGGGCCTGGTGCTTTGCCCCAGTGGTATAGGAGTTGCATCAGGTCAATTACGTGGTCAGTGCTATAGCGGCGCAAGTCCAGATTGTGGGACGGCATCACGCCCAGCGCCCACGACCGGCGCAGGATGATGGGCAGGTCATAGTCCAGGACATTGTAGCCACACACGCGCCTGCCTCCTGCAGCATCCCAAAAGGCGCGCAGTACATCGCGCTCGTCGTCATCCGAGGTCGCACCTGGTACAAGTATCGGGCCGTCGTCAACCGCATATCCAAGCGAGACAATGCGAGCAAAGTCCACGTCGAGGCTCATCTTGGCAAGCCGCGCCTGGTAGTCCTCCTGGCGCTTGACGGCCTCGCTGATCATCCAGCGTTGGATAGCCTCGTCCTTTTTGTAATTGCGCGGGGCCTCGGATGCGGTTGGCGCAACAGGAGCGGGTACGAATTGCTCCATAATGCCGTTCGGTATGGTCTCTATGTCAACATACAGGATGTTACTCATCGCTCCCCTCCTCCGGTATCTCGTTCTCCGCCTGTGCAACCAGCGGAGACAGGATATCTATTGCCTCCGCAAAGGCGGCTTTGCTATCCCCGTCGGCGGCGTCGTATTCGATTCCAAGCGCGGCGGCCTTTTCGCGCAAGGCATCCCACTGGGCAATGACCTCCTCGCGGGTGAGCGGGGTGGGCGTCTCTGCAACCAAGAGCGTCTGGCAGTGAGCCAAGATTTTACTCATCTTGGCGGTCGGCTCTTCCAGGCCTGCGATCTGGTCTACCATGTCGCGCCAGTCGTCGGGCGACTTGCTACCCAACTCCGCGCCACTATCCAGGACGTAGCAGGTGGCATTGGCGATACGGGCCGCCTGGCCGGTGTCTGAGCCAGCGGTGCGCGCCTCGCGGTAGGCCTCGAAGCGGGCCAGAACTGCGGGCTGGTCGGTAGCGTCCAGGTCGGTGAATTTCGCCATAGTGCTGGCGAAACTGTAAGCGTTTTTGGTCAAGCCTGCCGCGGTGACTGCTTTCTCGACGTCGGAAAGGGAAGCGGTGGGCGGGCTGGTAGGTGGCTCTACGATCTCGTAACTGCCTGGGATAAACTCGCCGTCGCCGTCCACTTCCGCGCCCAGTTCGTCAGGCGTGTAGACAGGTGCGCCACTCATCACATCGGGGCAATGCCACCGCACGCCGTTACTGAGCGCGCGGGCAAAGAGCATATTGCGCGGGAATTTGTTCATATTCTGCGTCCCGGCCTTTACCGCGTCCGCCTTTGTGAAGGTGGATCGCCCTGCCTCTTTTCCACCCTCGAAAAAGACCAGTTCGCAAACTTCATCCGTCAACCGCTCAACTCGATAGTTATACCGCGAATCGCGTTTGACGGCGGCGGCCATTAGGTTAGCCGATAGCGACGGCTTGCCCTTCACGATGTAGATGCCGGTCATACTGGCAATCGGCCCGAATCCTAGTTCGCGCCCGGCCAACACTTTGACAATGGCCTTGTTCGCATCTTTAGCGTCTGCGAAAAAACCCGACTTTGCTAGCACTTGCCCCAATGCACTGAGGGGCATTTCGTCCCTGATCGTTAAAGCGTTACTCATAATTCACATCTCCTTTTCTATCACTTCTCAATAATCCCCGCCTCGGCTACCCAGACCTGGCGGGGCGTCTCTATGGATTTGTGGCGGGCTTTACCCCGCCTGGCGCTTTGGGCGTGGCCTCCTGTGTGCGTGTTATGCGTACTTCAAAAACTCCTGTTCGTAGTATATCCCTAGCAGTAGTGGTCGCCGCAAAGGTGCTGGCTACACAGGTGACGCTCATCATAGGCGGCAGGCTTAGGGCGGTTATAGATTCTGGTTTTGATCGTTGAGCTGCGGCAGCACAGCACACACTCCTCGTGTTCAAATAGATACCAATAGCCAGAACGCGGAGGCCAGAACTCGCAACGGTGCGGCTCATCTTGCCAGTCATATTCGCCGTCATCATTTATAAACCAGTGGCGGCTCATAACAATCCCGTCATCCCCTGTGTAGATTGTTTTACCACATTCGCACATTCCGAATTTCATTATGCGCGTACCCCCTGTATTTACGTTATGCGTACCTCAAAAACTCTTGCGCGTCCTCACCTTCAAGGTCTAGGCGGACTCCGCTGGCAAAGATGATCTCGACAAGGGTTGGCAGCGGGTTATACACGTATGCGATGTTTTCCAGGTTTATGAGATAATCACCGACCCTTACGAACTGACTTTTTGTTTCCATTTCTCTCCTTTTATGCCATCGCCGGGTGACTCTGCGCGTTCCTATCATCTTCCCAATCCCTGGCGCGTGCATCAACCCCTGCGCGCCAAATCTCTCCATCTGCCCGCGCCTCTCGCGTACAGGCGGGGCAGAGGGCGTGACCGGTCTCGATAGGAAAGCTGCACTTGAAACATTTGCCTGCGCGTTGCTCCCAGTATTCAAGCGGGCAGGCGCCCAGTCCAGACGGCACGGGAATGCCGTCGCCCTCCGACTCACCGAGGAACAGGTCGGCAGGCGTGCCGCCAGTAGTATCGATCCACCAGGCGGTGACAACGGCGACAAAGTTAGTCGCGGCGTCGTCTTGGCTAGGTACTGCGGCCCAGGCTTGCCAGGCCGCGGTAACTGCTTCGTGGAATGTCATTAGGCTGGTCATCTCAATTTCCCTTGCCGGAGGTGGCAGTCCCTCCGGCGGGTGGGTTCTGGTTAGTACCCGATGCCTACATCGAAATTGTTATCACGCATTTGCTGTTTCTCCGCCTCGGAGAATTCATCATCATCGCGGCCCGGCCCTGGGCGGTTCAATTCGTTGGTGGCGCGGGCGGCTTTCGTGTTGGCTTCCTCTGCGTAGCGCAAATCACCGTCGCCGTACCGATGGGTAGTGATAGTTCCATTGTCCCACCTTACCCGTATCTTCCATACTGGCGGTTGCGGCTGGTTGCGCGGGTGCTGAATCATTGTTCCTGTCTGTCCGTTCTTTTCTACTCTATCTCCGATTTTCATCTTCCCTATCTCCTTTATTATCTCAACCTGCCCTCATTATAGCAGGTTTCCGGCAGAGTAGAGTTACAGTTGTGTTAACGTTGCGTTGCAGAAATGAGATTTTCGTAACTCTGTGTTCTATTTTTAGAACAGAGTCAAGGCCGCCCGAACCATCTCAGAATGTCCTCGGCGTACTCGGCCTTGAGCGGGATGTCACCACCGCCGCCAAGTTCTGCAACCTCGGCCCAGAACTTGCGCTCGTTCTCGTTCAAGTCCTCGCCTGGCATTTTAACCTCGACCGGCAGACACATCACGCGCCCGTGCTTAAATGAGTAAGCGTATACGTACACATCCACACCGGCCAGCCGGACGGGGAGAGAGGACACGTCACACCAGACGTGAGGGAAACCGCACGCCACGAGGTCGGCGCGGATCTCGGATTGGTTCGCGTCGGTGCGGGGGTGATGGGGGCGGTAGGTCATCTCCCGTCCTCCGGGCTTGGCGGTAACGGCATCCACCAGGTCGGGCCGTCTGCTGTATGACTGTTTTTCAATAGCTCTCGTGGATGTTCTATGTCCCAATACCGGCCCTTGTCGTAGAAATATGTGCCGCGTTGGTTAATGATTAAAAAGCCCCCGTGCCATTCCTTGAGCCTACAGTGCCACCAAAGCACCTTGACGCCTGGCTTTGGCAAGTTATCTAGTTCGTCACCGGTGTAGCGGGGACGGTAGGCGTCTAGTTCGGCACGGAGATAGTCACTCTGTGCAGCGAGTCGGTCAATATGATCCAGCGTCAAGTCATTCAATGCCTCAATTTGCTCTTTCATCACTCCTCCTCAAATCATCCCTGCAATTGCCCGGCTGATTGCAAGTGCGCGGGTCTCACCAGTGCCCATTGCCCACTGGCCTCCGGCTTTATCTACCGGTATAAAAACAGCGCGCCAGTCGGTGTTATGGTTTCCCACAATACTGAAGCTGCCCCATTTTATCGGGTCAAGTAGCGCATCTACCGCCGCAAGCGCCCTGCCGTCGTCGGTACTGTAGCACCTCGGAAAGCGCACATCTAATCCAAGCGCTCCTGCTACCTTTGCGTCTAGCTCCATTCCGGCTTTAAGTTTATTAGTCATCTCTCCTCCACTATCCGCAGCGCATTACGCGAGATGCACTCCCGCTGCCCATTCTCAAACTCCACCACGGCGCTGTTGAAGGCAAGCCGCGCAATGACACGGCAGTGACGGCCTTTTAAAATGGCGCGCTTGGAATTGTTGCCCCAGGCGTAGCGGTAGGGGTAATAGGTCATTTGTATCCCCCCGGCATCTCGTTCCATTCACGGCCATCAATCTGGCGTGTCCCATTCGTATTCTTTTTGAGGAAAAATGGCACGCCTGCCTCCACGCACTGGTTACGCAAGCCCCTGGCGCGTGGCTCAAATTCTTGAATCCCCCGTGCCCCTGGGCCAGTTTCAGGGCCGCAGATGACCCAATCGAGACTTGGCCCAGGCTCTCCCATCAATTCGCTGCCAATGTCGCGGCTTTCCATCCAAGCTACATCGCCGGTAAGTGCATCAATGCAATAGTCGCTGTCTGATATTCCGCGCAGGTTCACCGGCTCCAGCATCGGCTCCACGCTCACAAACCTGACTGCCGCCGGGGTCTCTAACAGAATCGGGATGCGCTTGTCGGCCTGCTCTTGGTTCTCAGCAGTGACGCCAAGCCAGACATTAGTAAGATACTGATCCATTTTATCCCAATTTCTTTTGATATAACGCTGCATACGTTCGGGGCGCTTGGTCAGCACCTGAAAAGTATGCGTTCTCGCCTTTTCCATTACTTCAAAAACGTGCGTAATGTAACTGCTAGGCACATCCTCGTGAAACAGGTCCCCCATGCTCACCACGAACACCATCTTGGGCTTTCTCCACTTCAACGGTTGCCCCAGCCTGTCAGGCCGCAACGTCACATCAAAGTGATTTGGCGCAGCTGGGTAGCCATAGCGCCCCGCCAATCGCCGCGCCATTCTCTCGGCGTAGCAATGAGCACAGTCTGCACTGATCTTGGTACAGCCAGTCACGGGATTCCAGGTTTTGCCCTTTGTACCATCTGAGTTCCGTACCCATTCTATTTTAGTCATCTCTCCTCCTCCACTATCTTAGCGCTAGCCTCCTCCGAATATAATTTATCGCACCAAGCCCGTAGCTCGGCCAGCGTCATCCTTGCGCCAAGTTGCCCAATCGCGCCCCGAACAAGGTCCGCCAGTTCCTCGGCAGACTCGGCATCCAGCAGTATTTCATCAAAGGCCTGGCTGATTTGCCTGCGCAACCTTGCTTTCTGTCTAGTTGCTGACATTTTACTCCTCCTCCACAATCTCAGCCCCGACAATGCGCCGAAGCTCTTTTCCGTGCGTAACCCAGTCCAGGTTGCCCAATTGCGTAGCGACCACTTCCATATAGATGATGCCCGTCTCCGTGATCGCCAGTATCACGCCTCGGTACCGCGCCCCTGCCTCTGAGCGGACGGTGTGGCGCGTGCCGGCGTGGGCGGAGGTGGGGGTCATTGGTCAAGCCTCAATACTAGCTGCTTCGGTATCCGTTGCGCCGCGATTTCGCAGTATTCCTCTACGGTATCAATCCCGATGGCTTGTCGGCCCTCCTGGAAGGCTGCCACCAGCGTTGAGCCGCTGCCCATAAACGGATCGAGAACTATACCGCCTGTGGGGGTGCGGGTAAGGCGGCAGAGGTAACGCATCAGGGCCAGGGGTTTCACGGTTGGATGTCCTGGTATCCTGTTACATTCTTGTTCTAGCCTTTCGAGCACGCTTTTTATCAACGACGATTCTGATGTGGCACTTTCGGCATCGTCCGTAGAGAGGCCATCCTTCTTTGGAGAAGTACCAGTGATCTGTGGTGATTGGCTTGAATTCTCCGCAGACGTGGCAAGGCTTCCACCAGACGCCATCGCGCAACTCACACCCGCTGTGGATTCGCTTGTGTTCCAAGAATGTAACAAGCTGCAAATTTTCGAGGCGGTTGTCTTGTTTGTCGCCGTTGATGTGGTGTAGAGTAAAGCCTTTAGGAACCGGCCCATTGGCCTCCTCCCATTCATACACATGAGCAAACACAAGTCGGCTACTTTTGGTGGTAGAATCCCAAAGGCAGATACGATGATACCCCGCTTTTGTTGTATATCCCCTTCCGCTTGGATGCTTTGACTTAGGCCCAGATTTTCCCACGTTGAAACCTCCCTTTCGTTTAATGGTATGGTTTCATTATAGTATACTTGTTCTGTGCTGTCAAGCCCCTCCAACCCCGCGTTCCTCTCCGCCCGCGATGCCTTTGCACAGTAAAAGAAGCGGGAGGCGGAGCCAGAGTCAGCATAACCTATATCCTTTGTATCAGCCTCTCGTGCTCCATAGATTGCATTTTTACTGTGTCCTTGCCGATTCCTTCCAGTATACGCACCAGCGTTGCCCAGGCCAGGAAACAACCCCACCACTTCATCGCTGCCGTCGTGGATGACATTGGCGGGCCAGCGGCCCAGTCTATCTGACGGATTAGGCATCGCTTTCTTGATCGGATCTGACCTATCTCGCAAAGCTCCCCGCGCTTCTGAATCAGCAGCCTTTTCCATATTCGGCGTGAAGCCATAATCTCGGCGTTTAGCTGTCGGATTCTCCCCATTCGTCTCCACCCTTCCCCCATCCACCCACAAGCCCGCCACCCCGTGCTCGAGCGCGTTAGCTGCAAACGTCCCGTCAGGCGGTTTCATTGCCAGGATGATCGGCTCCCAGGCAGGCTTGAGCGCAGTGCCCCATCCGTCCCAGGTGCGGGCGGCGTCGGTGGCGGGGGCAGTGATGTCGCCCGTTTGTCCACAGTGCGCTGCATAGGTATTGTTTGCGTCATTGTCGCGCCTGTATCGCGCAACGTCGTTCCCCACAATCTCCCTTTCCGCCCCCGCTGCCTTGTCAATCGCCTTACTGATGTCGTGGCTCTTCGGAAATCCGCTGGCATATATCCACATCACCACGTCCCTGATCTCCCACCCCGCGTCCTCAATCGCACACATCAATCTATGATGCGTCCGTGTCCCTCCAAAAGCCAAGAGCATCGCCCCTGGCTTTGCCACCTTCAACGCTGCCTCCCAGAACGCCACCCCTGGCACGCCGCGATCCCAGTCCTTGCCCATAAACTTTAACCCATAGGGTGGGTCTGTGATGACGGTATCCACGCTGGCGGCGTCCATCTCTGCCATCACGTCCAGGCAATCCCCGTGATAAATTGCAATTCCGCCTCTCTCATAATACGGTTGCACTTGTCGCCTCCGTCACCTCATCCTCCAATCTGGTCCGCAGCTTGCGCTCTCTCTTCTTTGAGCCTTTTCATTGCGGCGAGCGCAATCCGTTGCTGTTCTCGTATCACAGGATCAACGCTTTCTGCCTGCGGCTTTTTGCGCATAGATGGATCCGCTTGCACTATCCGCTTTTGCAGACCGCCATTGCTGAAAGCGTCCAGCATCCCTGAAACGTTGGTCGGATTGTATCCCCGGCCCACCCATTCCAGGACAAGCGCGCCCCACCGTTCCAGGTTGTCAGAATCTTCCCCGACCGCCTCACCCACTCGCGTATACCACGCCTTCGGCGGGTAGCGGTGGGCATTCTCTCGGAATACCTGGACGGCTTTCGGCACAGGGGCTTTCGGTTTAGCCTTGCGTTTCCGGGGTTTTGGAGGGGCAGGTGGAGGTTCGGGGGTCGGGGAGGGTGGTTTCGCCGCGGAAGCGGCGCAATCTTCTTTTGTACTTAACTTAACTTTAACTTTACCTTCTCCTTCTGCTGGCTTTTTGGCGGCATCTTGCGGGCTATCATCCTGCAACTTGCCGCCATCCTGCGGGCTTTCGCTGTCCTCTGGCGGGGCTTCTGGCTCTGACCATCCAGGGGGCGGCGGGTATTCTGTGCGTTCCCGTTCGGCCCGTAGCCCTATCTGGTTGTGTGCAAAGCCTGGCCAGGATTGCCAAAGTTCTCCGCGCACCTCGAAAACTTCAATCAGGCCGGCCTCTTGCATTGCGTCCAGATAGCGCGCCACGTCATCTATGGTGATGTCTGTGCGCCTGGGAAAAACCATAGACTTGACGACGGCTGGATCGGCATAGAACACACCGCGATAGTCTAGCTGCGAGATAATCCAAGTTGCCAGGAGGCGACAAGTGTCATCTGGCAGGTCGTGAAACTTTAACGAAAGTGAAACTGTCTTGTTGAGCATTCTACCGCGTGCCATAAATCCTCCCTATATGCAAAAACACCCTTTGTCGTATGCGGCCCCGGCAACCATAACGCTTGGGGCTGGCGACCCCTTTTTTCAAAGGGCCGCACACTACAAAAGGTGTTTTTTCCATTATGGTTGCTCCAGGCCATTTTGTGGGTTGCCACCCCCACGGCCTCATCTATGCACATCTTACTTTATTTCTCCGATCTTGTCAAGCGCCCAGGCCATATCAACCGCACTTCCCGCAGTATGCACCGTCAGCCACATATTGCCCCGTTGTACCGATATAGCCGCGCTCGTGGATGATCTCCACGAACGGGTGGCTCTCTGGATATAATGCCCAGAGCGACAACCTGAGCCAGCACGTGTCGGCTCTCCTGTCTAGCAGTGTCGCTATTTGCCAGCGTAGCCATTTGCATAGACTTGTCATAATCCCTCCCTCTCGTTGTCAAGTACGCCGTTGGCCTGGGCTGTACTCCCACCGCCACCAGCCGAACAACCGCTTTAACACCCACCCGCGCACGTGCCAGAACAAGCGGCGGAGCGGGGGGATTGGTAGACCTGGATCGCTGGCGCAATAACTGTCACCGTGTCCTTTACACCAAAGTTCAAATACCCAAGTTGGTTTAGCTGACATCATTCCTCCCTCTCGTTGTCAAGTCTTATTACGACAACCCTGCTCGCTCAGTGTTTCTGCGAGCCTGGATGAGACTTGCCGCTGCTTTTTTAACCAAGTCCTGGAACTCAAATATATGACTGTTAGAGCACCCATATTCATCGACGCGGGCGTCCGCATCTTCCACAACCTGCGGCAGCAATTCCAACATACGCAAAACTTCATTCTCTGTCATAATTCCTCCTATTGATCTTCTAGCACGGGGCTGAGTTGTTAAGAAAGCTCCGCCTGGGATCGAACCAGGAACTATAGACTACCGGAGCAGCCTATAGCGGATCCATCTTCTCGGAGCTATATATTGTTAAAAGTGACGCGGGCCGGGTACGGTTCTGGCTATCTGAGATTCAGAGTTTCCCGATCTTGGTTACGGGCGCACGCTACTCGGCTTCACCAATCCCCTACGCGTGTGTGGGGTGCACCGCTGGGGCGCTTCCCCTGGCGCGTTTGTCAGCCAATCCCCTACGCGTGTGTGGGGTGCACACCATCCGGCGTAAGTCGCGTAGAATTGCTTGCCCAATCCCCTACGCGTGTGTGGGGTGCACACCATCCGGCGTAA
>Ga0222679_1000243_pt1 | contig 22476 bp, 15 predicted proteins | sample AntAcemetagen939_FD_179843 | JGI IMG/M metagenome (GOLD analysis project Ga0222679, IMG submission 179843) | Saline water microbial communities from Ace Lake, Antarctica - #939 | ecosystem: Environmental > Aquatic > Non-marine Saline and Alkaline > Saline | place: Antarctica: Ace Lake...
ATATATCTTGCTGCCGGTTTTAGGAGGGGCCTTTATAGCTTGCTGCATGTCTACCAAACCTCTATGGTCCTTTCGACCACCCTTCTTGACAGGTCGTTCAATGCCGCTGTTATAGCTGAGTCTTCGCTCTTCTGTTGCGCACCTGTAGTAAAATAATAGTCACTTCCGGCAAAATTTTTCTCTGTCCACATAACCTTATTAGTTGCTGTATCCGTAGCATCCATATCCACAAATATTGCCATTCTGTACTGATCTATATTGTCATCATAGCCGTATTTTGTCGGTTCTCTCTTAAAATCAACAAGTGCTCCTGTTATCACTATATCCGCATCTTTCCTATTTGACACCCTGAGGTGGCCATCAAAAATAAACCTGTCTATTATCGCCTGGGTCACATCTACCTCCAGCAAAGGGCGATACGTCTTATACCTGTTCATGTCAGATATCTCGTCTGTAATAGGTATCTTGTTGGCAAAGTTTTCAATGTAAATATTCTTGAAATTGGCAGGAAGAAGTGAGCCTGTTGTATAGCCGCAGCCGGCAAATATAGTAAGGCAGACAAATAGCAGGAAACAGGTTACGACGGGTAAAAAACAATTAGGTATTTTAATTTTTTGCATCAAGCTAACTCCGCTCATTCTGCCAAGGCAACAGTTTTACTTCTTGGCCTTATGCGTTTATTAACTGCCTCAAGCCGCTTGGTAGCAGCCTCTACTGCGGAAGAGCTTGGAAACTCATCCAGGATCTTGTTGTAATATATTGATGCTGCTTTATACTTTCCTATGCGTTCATAAAACCTGGCAGTCTTTAAGTAATAATCTGCTCTTTTTTCGATAATCTCTTTTCTCTCTTCCCGCGCTTTCTTAACCAGCTCACTATCGGGGTTCTGTTTCGCGAATTCTTCGAACTCATCCATAGCCTGTTCTGCCAAAGACTGGTCATAATCACTACCGCCTGATGCTATAGAGGCACACATAGCAACCTGAAACTTAGCGTCCGTAGCCATATCGCTGTCAGGATAATCATCGAGTATTTTCTGGAAAGCATCCCGCGCATCCTGATAAAAGGCTATCTTTTTATAGAGCTCTCCGATGCGATATTGCGATATAGGCGCGTATTCACTATAAGGGGCGTTTGAGACAACCTTCTTATAGATTTCTATAATCTGCTCAGGCACCGCCTTGAAGCTTATGCCGACAAATTTGGTATTTTCACCTTCGTAGAGCCTGCCCGCAATATCAAACTGTCTCTTTATAATCTCATCTGTTCTCTGGGTAAATGGGTAATCATCGATTACCTTCTGGTAGCTCTCGTAAGCCTGCTGAGGGTTATGAAGTTCTTCGTAACAGCGCCCTATGAAATATTGCGCCTCGGACGCCGCTTCTGAACGCTTATAAAACTTGATAATCTTGTTAAATTCCTTGAGCGACTTCTTATATTCTTCCGCATAGAAGAAATCCATTGAATAAAGAAGCTGCTCTTTCGGGGTATCCTTTGGTGCGTATTTCGGGTTTACCCACTTTTTTGTCTGCGGAGTCCAGATCCAATAGCAATAGCCTGCAGTCGCATTATATAGTAATAGAAAAGTGATTATAATAAATATAAGTTTTGATTTATTTTTCATGATATTACCCCTTGAAAGAGTAAAGTTAATATAACATTACAGGCCATATTTGTCAATTAAAATAGGAGTTACGCGCCGCGGAGTTGGATATTAAGCTTTAAGTTATTGATTAACTTGATCTTATGCCTTAAAAGACAAAAAAATAGAGCGTCATCTATTTTTCCATTTCTGGTAAACATAACCGGAAAATAAGATAAGCTCTTGTTATTTACGAGGTAACTACCTTTGGCGCTGGTGATTTCGCTATAAAAGAAGAAAGGTGCTTGCTATCTTCTTCTGTCATATCCATAAACTGCAGGCCAACACTATATTGATTGCTACGAGAAACTTTTCGTATCCATGCCACTTTCGAAATCGCTTTTATAGGCCGCGAAAAAGATGGTACAGATACCTCTAAGAGTAATCTTGTAAATATCGAGAGAAAATCGTTAGAAAGAAAACGTACCCCACTCTCGCTAATATCTTTTGTAAGAGAGCCCGCGTATGTTTCTATCGGGCGCTGTATATCTTTAAATTGAAGTGGAAGGCGCGCATCTATTCTTGCGCACTTTCGTCTTTCCTTTACATAAGGCTGCATACTTAGATTCCCCCTATTTTGATAGACTGTCTAAGTTGATTTATTATAGCACTGTTTAAGCAACAGTGTCAAGTGAAATATAAAAGATTTTAAAAAGTAATTTAAAATACTTATAGCCAAAAACTACATCATATTGCGGTCTAAAAGTAGCTTGACCACCACATAAACGAAAACATAATATAATATAATCATATACGGCCTTACATCGAAAACATAAAAATACGCGAAAGGTGTCTCTGATAAAAGAGCCAGGACCTTTATAGAAACTCCCAGTAGGCTGTGCAGAAAGTGCGCGATAATAAATGATATTGGCTGCAAAAGAATCGGCACGCATACAAGTATTATACTCAGGAAAAGAATAACCCCCAATAATGGAATAATAAAAATATTAGCTATTATGCTGATAGGTGAGATAATGCCGAAGTAAATAGCTGTGATCGGCCAGACGCCGATAAAGACAGCTAATGACGCGAATAAAATACTTTTTATGTATTGTAAGATTCTCGATAAATAGCTCCTAGCAGCTAGGCTTGTATCGCTATTTGGCTTGCGCGTAAATAGTCTTTCGAATTTTGGCGTAAGATATACAAGCGAGAACACGCAAGCGAATGATAGAATAAACCCCGGGCTAAATATCTGCATTGGATTTATTATAAGTATTATTAGCCCTGCCAGAGAGAGCGCTGTATATATATCAAAATCTCTTTCCAGAATATATGAAAGAAGATATATGGTTATCATTATAGACGCCCTTAATATAGGCGTTCTCTCCTGCGCGATAACAGCATATATTGATACAAAAATAATAACAATAACAGATGATATCTTTCGCGATAAACGGCATGCCTTAAGCATAAAAAATATTATCGTTGAAATTATCGCGACATGCAGGCCGCTTACTGAAAGCACGTGCACTGAACCTGTTTTCACAAAAAGTTCTCTTAAATATTTCGGTATAGAATGACGGCTCGCGAGAAGCATAGCGCTGATTAACGTATTATCGGGATACGGTAAATAAAGTTTAAGCCGCTTCTCTATAATACGCCTTATATTGTATATGGGCTTTCTAATCGAGAATCCGGCGCTTTTTTTGAGTACCACAACATTCTCATCATCTTCTATGTCGATAATAGTATAAATGCCTTTCGCTTTAAGGTATTTCACGTAATCAAAACTGCTTTTATTTGCAAACTTAACCGGACTCTTCAGCGCCACGAAGGCAACAATATCATCTCCGTAATTATAATCTAGCTCATTATTATCTATCTGCGCTTCTGAAAGGCCTTTTAATCTTAGCCATACGTCGCCCTGTTTATAAGCCATAGCTTGAAAAGTAAAATTACACCTTCTATTGCCCCATCTCTGCCATCTATATATAGGTTCTGACTTTACCCTACCTCGAATATAATATCGTGCGCCTGGCGGCTTTAGAAGATAGGATATGTGCTCCTTGGGCAAGGTGTTAAAATTAATATAAGTTGCCATGCCAAGAACCAATATAAGCAGGCCTGATACAACAAAAAAGAGGCTCTTACCTTTAGCGATAGTCAGGCAAGCAAATATAAAAAGAATAATAATCAGAACCGCGATTATACTGAATGGAATATTTAAGCTCTGTGCGGATACTACGCCAAGGCCAAATAATAAAAAAGCTGCCAATAAAGGCCTCTTTTCCAATAAAGCTTTATTTTGAGACATCGACCTCCACCCTGTGCTTTATGGCTTCATATTTTTTTGTGCCTATGCCCTTGATATTAAGAAGCTGTTCCTTTGAGGTAAAACCATTATTACTGTTCCTATAATCTATAATACTCTCCGCTGTTTTCGGACCTATACCGGGTAGCTTTGTAAGAGTATATCTGCTGGCGCTATTAATGTTTACTTGTTTTCCTGCCCAGATAGCCTGCTGCGCGTGCGTAGATATTAGGGATTCCTTAAGGGGTAGAAATCTTTTATTCTGTCGTAGCTTATTGTAAAAGGATAGCGCAATAAATATAGATGCAACCAGTACAAACAAAAGGGTAACTATTTTTTCGTATTTTTGCATAACCTATCTATCGGCACTATCTCAAGGCCTCTCTCCCCAAGCTGGGGTATTATCTCCTTAAGAGCGCTTATTGTATTATGTCTGGGCTCACCTATTCTCGTGTTTCGCCCATCATGAAGAAGTATTATTGAGCCGTCACTTGCTCGTTCAATTATTATATCCACTATCGCCTGAACAGGCGGGTTTTTCCAATCCATGGAATGACAAGACATGTCCCACAGAATAAGCTGATAGCCTTTTTCCCTTATTATATCTTCTACAATCTGGTTGTATTCCCCATAGGGTGGGCGAAAGTATTTTGGGATAATACCCAATATAGACTGAAATATCTCCTCAGACCTTTCGATCTGCCATAATACTTGTTCTTTGGTAAGTGTATTTAAATGGGGGTGGTCGTAGGTATGGTTACCTATTAGATGTCCTTGGGTCTGCACACTAAGCGCTATATCTGGTTGACGCTCTACATTCATTGCCGGAAAGAAGAATAGCGCCTTTTTCTTATGCTTTTCAAGGATATCTAGAATCTGGAGAGTATATTCTCCGTTAGGGCCATCATCAAAGGTAAGGCAAGCTTTCTTGACAAGGGGGTTCATAAATAATATTGTAGGATATCTCAATTCCTTAGTCAACAAAAAACATACCAAATGTCAAGACCAGTTCTTAAGCACAATAAAAGGGGTCAGTAAAAGGGGTCAGAGTGATTTTTTTGGCCTGCCTCTTTTTCTTAATTTGATATCTCTATTCAGCAGACTTGCAACTTCATCAATAAATTTTTTAGTACCTAAAACAGCATCTTTTTCTATTGCCCTGGTTATCATTTCCATTGCTGGTTTCTCTATACCTTCTAGAACAAACTCTCTATAATTTTTTTGCCTTTCCTTATCCGTTCTTCCCAATTCCATATACATTGCATCTATATCTAAAAGATCATTGGCCTTGCCCTCTGCTTTAAAACTAAAACTGGACCACTTATAATCTTTAGGGTGTCGCACTAACTTTGCTCTTACGGGGTTAAGCTCTATATATCTACTGCAGCATAAAAGGTATTCATCTCTATCAATTAAGCTACTCTTGTGTCTACCCTCCCATAAAGTTCCTGTCCTTCTATATTTATCATTTATATATCTTACATACCTTCTTCCAAGCGATTGCATCATATTGCTAATGCCCTTATCGTTTGATGGCTCTATAATGAAATGTGCGTGATTTTTCATAAAACAATAACTGAAAATTTTTGATATTGTCTTCTCTTTTGCTTCCTTTAAGCATTCTATAAAGAAATACCTATCTTCATCTTCATGAAAAATTACACTCTTGTTATTCCCCCGCAATATAACATGATGCGGGTATCCAGGAAGAACTATTCTCGGTTTTCTAGGCATAGTTAATTATAAGCCTGCTGTATATTCATGTCAATAAAAATCACTCTGACCCCTTTTACCCTTTTACCTTTTACATACTTTTAGGGTTAAGTAAAAAAATGAGGGACGGACCCAATTAAGGACCCGTCCCCCTGGCAACTGTTCGACTTTATGCTTAAGCTTATGCAGCTTTCAATGCTTCTGTAGCCTGCATATGCAGATTCTCAAGTTCTCCTTCTTCATATACAATATACATCTCTGGCAATACTATGGTTATTATAAAGTTTGCTGGATCTTTGATATAGTTTTCCAGCATCTCTGTTGGTAAGGGCTCTCCCGTTAACAGCTTATATGCATTAGTCATTATAGTTCTCACTCTACCATTTGACGGATCCTGACCTAAAATAATAGACGCTTTTCCAATTACTGCCCATGTGATAAACTTCATATAACGATTCGCTTCTATCTCAGATACTCCCATAACGCTTACACCTGCGTTTTTGAAGTCTTCTGTATTAGATGAAAAAGCTATGCAATTATTTTTATTTGCCCCCTTAGGAATATTGTTAATGTCTCCTCTAATTACTATGCAATTCATAGACTCTTTTAAGCGCTCTATTTCTCTTACGCGTTCTGCTATCGCAAACTGATTTTCTGGAAACTGATTCTTATCGAATAAGATATAGAATGGCTCTTTATTCTGGAATATCTCATTAGCAAAAAGAGTAGATTCTATTATCGCACCTGTATCTCCTAAATACTGCAAATTATACGCCTGCTCACTTTCAGCGCTAGTAGATGACACTGATAATTGCCTGTATTCAGATGCTGTCTGGCTAATGTTTGTTTGCAATCCTGCTAGCGTAGTAAGATTTGCCTGATCTGATTTAAGGCTATCAAGTATCTGCTGATGAGAAGGCAACAAACCGCCTGAAGATGCCTTGATTTCATTTTGCTCATTCAGAATACCCGCTATAACATCCACGCGGTCATCTATATCTTTCTGATTAAGCGCAATGCTCTCTTTAAGTTTCTCAACCTCAATGTCTGCAAGAGCAAAATCATTAGCAGTGCCTTTCTGATTTGCTATATCGCGTTCTACCATTGCTTTTTCAAGTTTACTAGTAAGATTATCCATATAAACTTGAGCAACTTCAATCTGCTCTTTTATCTCAGTTGCTTTATCTATGCCTCCTGAAGATGTCCTTGCTGCGTCTTCTCGCATATCTAGTATATATTTTTCCCTTTGGAGAGCAAGCAAGTTCAATTCAGCTGCATTTACAGATCTTATAAGGGCGGTCATAACATCAACTGGAACCTGAATGCCATTATCTTCTTTGCTTTTTGCTTCCTTAAGCTGCGCCTGTAATTCTTCAAAATTCTGCTCTGCTGCTTCAAGATTTATATTATTTATGGCCTTGCTATTTATATTTCTGCCCTGTATAGCAAGACTGCCAAATAATTCTCTATACAATTCAGGGCTAATGTCTTTAGGTTGCACTTCAAAAGGACGGCCACGGAAAGACTCTATATTGTTAACAAGATCTATCATTGTGCCAGCATATTCCTTTCCTACGAGAGTTTCCTCTATGGTATTAAGTGCGGATGTTATGACAGCTCTAATCTCAACTATCGCATCTATAGCATTGTTCTTCATCGATTGTTCGGTATATCCGACATACGAAAATAGATCGGTTATTCTTGTCCTTAGGCTCTCTATAATACTTGTACGCTCTTTATTAGTTAAACCCTGTGATTGCAAAGCATTGAACAGGCTTTTTATAGCTTCCTTATCATCTACAATACCACTGGATGAAGTCCTTGGTATTTCCTTTACACTCGCTTTAATGCCCTGTATGATTTCTGTCAATTCAGGGTAGTCACCTTCCAATTCCTTATCAAGAAGAACTAATTCTAATTGCTTATCAAAAAGAACTAATTCCTTATCAAGAAGCGGGAGAGCGCTATAGCCAATATCCAATATAGCTTCTTCAGCTTTTTTGCGCTCTATAACACTAGCGCTATCATCTTTTAAAAGTTCTATCAGCGTACCTAACGCTCGATACGCGATAGGCCCCTTTGTTTCAACTATGGCAAAAGCCGCTTGTTGCTGAATTAATAATGACTTATCTGCTAAAAGCTTGGTCAAAAGTACTGTCAGTTTATCTGGCGCGACGGTATATGCTGCATCAAAACCTATCTCCTCTATTTCATGCATAGCAGTCAATATAATAGTATCGCGGTTGATATTACGTTTTATCGCCAAGTCATTACTCTCCTCTTCAAACGGCATCTGACTAGCACTCTTTAACCGCGTAATAGACGCCTCTAGCTCGTCCTTGTCAATATGCAACCATGGGGATACCAGATCTCTGCCAGCGGATGATGTCTTTGCAGCTTCAACAACATCCGTAAGAGGCTTAGTAAGAGACGGGGCTATGAACACACCTAATGCCTCAGATATCTCCTTGGAATCTTCGTTTACAAGATTCGTAATTTCAGGAAGTTGTGGATCTTTAGGCGCAATAATATAATAAAACTGCTTCCCATTTTTACTTCCTTCTTGCGTACAAGTAAATGATATAAGATAGACAGGATTGTCAGTACCAACCCCATGAATCGCTTTAACATTTTCACGATTCTCAATAGCCTCACCGGATTTCAATGCATCTGCCATCTCTTTAAAATTATCCAGAGCATCATAAGAAAACAGGTATGCCTCATGCTCCTTTGGCGAAGCCAGTTCAAGGCCGTCCTGCCTTAAAGCGAGGTTGGTAATAGCGCAAGGCGTTATCTGTTCAGGCTGGTATACAGCGCTCGCGCTGAATACAAATATGCCTATTAAAAAACATACCTGCAACATGATGACAAATTTAGCGTTCTTCATTTTAAATCTCCTTTTGTGCGTTCTGTTTATAACTTTTTGTATTTTCTTCTGTCTTTTTAATAAATTTCTCAAGAGCAGTCTCTTCACCAAGAATCAGCGACTGATAAGGATTATCCAGCTGCAGTTTCTCAACCTTTGGAGTCACTACTATATAAGATACCTGCTTTTCTTTTAAGAGTTTTGTTATGCCGTCTGTATGAAAACCGCCTGATACTAAAACAGCTATATCCGTATTCTTCTTTTTCATCTGATCAAGCGTATTATAAACCAGAATGCTGTCACGCTCTTCCGCGATCTTATAAAACCTCTCCATATCAGGAAGCTTGGCCGCTATCTTTCTAAAGGACGGGTCAAGCTTGTATTGCACCTTATATTTACGAGCCGCGTCTGATATGAAATTAATAATATAAGACGGAGTAAACTCTTTTTTGTTATCTTTATAATACTGCAGGGTCTCTTTTGTAAGTCTTAGTGAGAATAAATCTTTTAAGATATCAAGCGTATATGAGAGTCTATCTATCTCACGTTGCGTTTTATCAGTAAAAAGTTTTTCCTTAAGAGCCTTTTCTATCGCGTCTATCTCAATAAAAAGCTTGATATTATTTATCTTTGAATATTGCTTTATATAATCTATATACCTAGCCAGGCCTGAATAGTGCTCAGCCATATTAAAATCCTGCTCTCTTATAGACACATCCTCAAGAAAACTGTAGAATTCAAGGGCGTTTATCTTTCCTGTCTTAAAGAAAAGGCTCTTATCCAACAACTCTGATAAGCTTTTTTTATCAAGTTTATCACCTAAAAAATCGATGTACTCTGAGCGCTGCGTATCTACCTCTAAGAAATCTATATCAGATTCCTTTTCAAGGACCTCCGTAAGCTGAATAAAATTCGGATAATCCTCTTCTTTTAAGCCATGTTTTAATATGAGCTCATTGATATATGATATGTATGACGCGAAATCCAGATCCTCTGTTTTAAAAGCCTGTATGTTTCTATCTAGATCAAGAAGCTCCTCAGAATAAACCTTAAATTTAAGCTTTTCCAGTATCTCTTTTATATTATTATAGTATCTTTCATTATCAGCTTGGCCTTTCAGGGATTCCGTATAAGCATCCACATTCTCTTGGTGCAGCTTAGCATCATCCGCACCGAAAAATGAAAAACCGCTATGCTTCATCATATGAGCAAGGCCTGCACCATCAAGGCCTCCTGTCTTAACAAAGTATCTTGCAACAAACTCCTTTGTCTTGTCATTAGGCCGCTTTGAATAAGGAGCTGTTTCAAGCTGGCCAACAGAACCTTCTATGGATACTAAATCGAGATCATATTTATCTATAAGCTCATTAATAATATTATAAACAGATATCTGCGCATCGTAATTACAATGCAGATCCTGGATATGAACTACTATGCCGCTGTTACCGCCTGCAAAATAACTATCCCTTATAGTGCCGTTGGACTCAGAGACCATCTCTCTTATATTATTAATAGACTGAGCACTTGCTGTAGAAGCAAATAGTATAGATATTAATACTGCAATGCCTAATATTCTCTTCATATAAAACGCCTTCTCTGTTATTTCCATCCTTGCTATATACATTTTCTTATCTTAATATAAGATTTTAAAAGTCTTTGATTAAGTATACGTTATTTTCTTCGTTATGTCAAGTGATTTTGTGTTTTTTTGTGATTTTTGTTATATAGGCCTACTGAATAGCAAGACCGGTTCTTGAACACAAGTATTCGTGCTCAAGAACCGGTCTTGAAACTGCTATTTAGAATCTATACTGTCCACCTAATGTAAGCCCGAAGGTCTCGAGCTTATTCTCAGGGGTCTCTATATTTACTCTTCCATTATCGATACGATCTGCTCTCTCAAGATGCTGCAGATCCCAAAATCCACCAAGGTTAACATCAAATTTCTCAGATAGGCTATAGTCACATCCGCCTTCTGCGTGCCATATAGTGCCTTGATCACATGTTGTTCTGCCCAGCTCGCTATTATTTATAGGCGCGTATACAAGTGGCGCCCAATATCCGCTTCCATAAAAACTCATATTATTAACCGGCCCAAGCTCTACTCTTGCTCCCAGACCAGCATATGATACATTAAAGTTCTCATCGTTCTCACCAAGCTGAGGCACTGTAGTTGAAGTAGTAGATATCTTACCCCTTGAAAATTCTACTCTCCTGTATCCTATGTTAACAAGGGGTGCTACTGATAGGTATTTAGACTCACTGGTTATTGCCCATCCTATATTGGCATTAACATCAGCGCCTCTGAAACTCATATCATCGGTCTGGTAAGTACCTTTGCCCTCATAATCCCACTTCTCTTCATCAGTTAATGTGGTAAATAAGCCTAAGCGCAGACTACCTTCCCAGTACTCTCTATCATAAGCATCCATACCTAAATCGCACCTTAAGAGATAGTTATCCCAATCTGATTCTACCGGCGCTATAACTGCCTCTTCTTTATACTTTGCCCATCCTGTTGATAGCTTTGCTATAAAGGTCGCTCCCGGAATAGCAGGGTTTAGCGGCCCAAGAGGAGTAGGAGTCGCGTCAGCAATATATTGATCCTCATCCTGCCTCTCTACCGGACCAAAGGTTCCTGTATATGCTACCCTTACTATGTGCCTTGTATCCAACGCATTTAGATCATCATGGTTCTCAGGAGTATTATAATCATAACCTACATAATTGCCATACATTATTCTCAAGTGCTGATCCTGATTAAGCTGGTAATCAAATGCCGCGAATATATTATGATGACCATCAAAATGTGTACCCTGCTCCAAGACAAATTCTTTATACATATCTCTCTGGCGGGTATATTGATACAAAAATCCCAATGTTGTATTTGGGCATGGCTTATACTCAAATTCGACTCCCTGCGCAGTAGGGTTATCATCTATTGCCATGGCATATTTATTCTCATTGTATGTATATTTTAGAGTGATTTTAAGAGGGTCAAATGGCTGATAAGTAAAGCGCGTTTTGTATATATTATAATATGGGTAATCAGGCGTACCAAAAGCGGACTGATCATTTAAGAACGGAACCACCCGGTCCCATACTATATTATCCTTAAAATAATCACCTACCCAGACATTATTCAATAGCCCCCGAGGATAATCTTTAGGATCATTAGTCGTCTCAAATACACCATAACCTGAAAAATAATCTGTGAAATCATACTGTAATCCACCGGAGAAAGCGCCTATTGAAGGGTCTTTGCCTTCCTGCACAGCTGAGTTCTCAAGCCAGACATCCTCATAGGCAAAATAATCTGTAAACGCGCTGTAAGAGCTCTTTGCGTTCATAAGCGGGTCTATACCCTGCTTGGTCTTAGGAAGATGCTTGTAAAATACGAGCCCCTTAAGAGTAAGTTTTTCTACTGGCTGATATGTTCCTTCTAACCTATAAACATCCTCTATATGTTCATTGCCATCGCTATATACCGTTCTAAAATCAAACTGTCCATCTATGTTATTATCCGGAAATTCTATCTTTGTACTAATATTTAAGGCATTTCTTCCTATGTCCATTCCATCACCAAACATTATAGCCTCGTTTCGAGGATCCAAATCCTCAAAATATATATGCTTTGCGAATTCAGACTCTTTTCTCGTAAATCTATAGTTACTTAAACCAGGGAAGAAAGTATCACTCATACTAGCGAAAGATGCCTTAAATTCATACTTATCTGCCTCGTTATCGGTTAATGCTATAGGGCCCTGATTCTTTAGGCCAAAACTTCCCGCGTAACCTGTGTAATGATTCTCATATCCGCTGGCCTCTTCTGTGTTCATATTACTTGCAGCAAATTCTCCAAATAGATTAGTATTATTAAATAACTGATAAGAACCATCCAGAGCGCCGAGATTATTCATCGCTTCTAATGACTGATGCCGCATACCGCCCTTAAATGTATATAAACCGCCAATTGTAAGCTTATCTGAAATAGGCGTCTTTACCCTTATTGCGGCCGGTACATTTGTGGCCTCCTCATATGTATCCCATAAACTTCGAGGTGTCGCCGCTACCATATCGACAGACGCGCCATTGTTAAAATCGGCTTTAAATGACGCTCCCCGAAGAAAGGTGAGAAAATCATCATCACTGTCCCTTGCCATAAATGAGAGATTACGCACCCATTGCCCCTTTTTTAATGGCTCTCTTGAACCGGTATACCCTTCTGGAGCGGACTCTCCTCTTCTCTGAAATGATTGACTCTGATCATAACGGTCAAGCCACGCGCCCTCTTCCCACCAGACCTTATTATTAGATAAGCGCAGCGGATCATCTGAAGTAAGAGCCTCTTCCTGGCCTGCCATCGCGAATACCTTTGCCTTGTAGGGCTCTGAATTATACTCAACCCATAATTTACGTATAGGCACATACATCCTGTCTATCTCTTCTTCTGGTACATTAAATGTATTTGTACCCCAATCCGTAAGCCCTGTATAGCGCCCTAGAGAGGTCTTATCCTCTTTAACCTTATTCTCATCAATGTTTACAACGTCTCCTCTTTCTGTCCTGTATGTCTCATTTATTGTGCTTCTTACATTTGACCAATATTTATAATCTATCTGAACATTATCCCCGTTTGAGCCTGAGACATGTACCCTCTTTTTTCCTACAAATGTCCAAGGATCTATTGTCATCTCGCCAAAACCGCTTAATGTATCGGTTATGTGTACATCCATATCCATCTTAAGCCTGGAATATATCGCCTTGTCATAGCTATTCTGCCTATCTCTTCCAAATATATATCTCCAGCTTGTATCTCCGGGCATATTATGATAATCCGCGTTAGCGTCTTTCCAGATAAAATCATCTTCTGTAACACCGAATGCCATGCGATACTCGCCTCTTATAACAGAAGGCGCGATATAACTATTTACATTCTCTGTGCCTTCCTGTATCTTACTATTTATACCATCTGAAAATTCCTCAAAAAAGGGAAGCTCGCACCTAAAGGATTCTTCCACATAAGGCGTTCGCACAGGTTTTCTTTCTATGGCAACGGTTGAGGGATATTTAAGGGTAGCTACCGGCTTCGGCGCTGGTTCCGGCTTCTTTGTTAATGAAGAAGGCAGTTTTTCACTCGGCTCCGGCTTGGTTGAAACATAAGGCCTCTTACTTGGTTCTGGCTTAGCGTAGGGTCTTTTGCTTGGCTCCGGTTGAGTCGATACATAGGGCCTTTTGCTTGGTTCTGACTTTGTTGATGTATAAGACCTCTTACTTGGTTCAAGATCTGAATTATTATAATAGAAATCTCTACTTGACTGCTGTGCTACAATACGACGTGCTGGTTTTTTTATAGCAACATCCTGATTCTTCTGAGGCCCTAGTGCGGATACGGGCTTTTTCAAGGCGTAATCTTTATAGCTAACCACGCGATTCATCACGTCTTTTCTGATCTGCTTCTTACTCTTGGTAACATGACCCTTATTTTCCAGCATAGCGTTTGAGATCGCTATCTTTAGGCGTGCTTCTTTTGAATTCGGCTGAATTATAAGCGCTCTTTCATATGATTCTATAGCGGATTCATATTGTTTATCGTCGAGATAACCTTTAGCGCGATCCATATAATATTTATAAGCGCCCTTATACTGACACGGTGTAAAGAGTGTCTTTTTATTTGCTTCGGAGGCACCAGCGTAATCCGGCTGCAACAGAACAAATACCGCAAATATAATTATGTAATTTATTTTTTTCATCATAATAATAACATTTTTTATTACACACAAAAGAAAAAAGGAGTATACACTCAAGCTCCTTTACAAGTTTGCGTTAATCCACCGAGTATATTGTCATATTTAGGATAGCATAAATAGATACTAGATATCAATAATAATTTTACTATATCTTAATTTTTATTATTGCACCCTGTATGTGAGGATAAGAGGTTGTGAGCTTCTTAATATCTTTACTTCTAACTGATCCTTGCCTTTTAGTTTCCTATACGCGTTAAAAATCTGGTATGGGCTATTCAGCGTAAGGTCGTTTACAGTCTCTATAACATCGCCTTGCTTAATACCTATCTCTTTTAATATACCGTTTTCATTAAGCCTGGTAATAGCGATCCCAAGTTTTTTGCCGTCAGCTGAATAAAGCCCGATCTTTACATCTCTCATAATATCACGTACTCTGGATATAGCACCCGAGATAGTCTCTCTATCAGTGGTAATTACATTACCTTGCTTTATTACATTATACCATTTCTCATCATTAATCATATTTGTAACAGGCTGAGATATCCCACCACCGGGCAACGTGAGCGTAAATTCCCCGTCTGAAGAATTAAGTATGATCTCCCCTCTTTTTATCCGCACTATTTTTAGCCCATCGACATCATCGCCTAGCTCATACATAACAATCTGCCCGCTTCTGGCATCCTCTATTATGGCCAGAGGGCTCAAGCTCTGAGTAAAGAGCGTGCCTTTAAGAGTAAGGCCTTGCGCAGAAGCACCGCTTAAAGAACCTGCTGGCGCCTGCCCTGCTTCAAGCATAGCAAACTGCGTTGTTATGCTTATTGCGATTATAAATATAGTTTTTAATAATCTTTTCATTCTACACCCGCTTTTTAGCGAATTTAACAAGTGGCCTTAATAGCAATCGCGTTATCCTCTTAAGGCCCGGTCTGCTGCTGATAAAATTAGCAATAGGTGGACTATACCTGTAATAATTCCACACAAACTCTCTTCCTAATGAGTTTCGCATCAGATATTTATCTCTGAATTGCCTTAACGCGACAACATCATCAGCCATAGGCGTACCATAAGCCGCTGTAGCTATAAAACAGTAACTTGCTGTAGAAGACCCATCACTTGAGGCGCTTCCCGTGCCTCCTGCAGCGGCAGCTACGGCGGCGGCACCCCATCCAAATATAGTCAAATGGTTTACTGTAGCTGAGACATAGTTTTCATTCGGATAGACTACTGAATCATAAAGCACTTCCCATAATCCGGTGCTATCATTATACCACCTAAGCTTAAGGTCATTTTCATTTATGCTAGTACCATCTACTATCCCGTTGTTGTCCGCGTCAGGATACGCTATTGATATGGTGATATCTTTCAAGAATGTGCTAGTACCTGTTATATTAATATCGATCGTACCGCCTGCCCCAGAGACCACAACCTCCTCTATCGTAACATCGGGCAGAGTACCGTCATTCGGCAAAGCTCCTTGTGGTATATCTATACGCGTACCATCCGGAAGAACAATTTCATTGGATTGCGATGGATCAATAATCTGTTTTTTTACATAAGTGCCGTTATTGTTTTCATAGACATCCGGGCTTGAAGCACTGTTATCAACGATTAGGGAAATAATCTTAAATGAAGTGGAATCCACTCCATTAACAGCTGCCCTGATTTCATAAGACTGTCCGTTAATTAAGCCTGTCGTATCCCATGTTGTGCTATACGACATAACAGGAGTGCCTTTACCTATATCTGTCCATAAAATATCACCGAGCTTCCTATATTGGAACATAACCTCGTTCACACTTGAATCATCAGGAAAGACCTCAGATACGAGTGAAATTGAATTACCGGCTATAGTATCTCCTTCTTGAGGTATCTTTACATAGCTTGAATAAAACCCTACAGGATACTCTGAAAATACCGGTATATAAAATGCATCTATCAACCCGTTAGCATCTGTTACTCTTAACATAGCTACGCAATAACCCGGAAAGTGATAATTATATATCGGCATATCGGAGGATTTTGTAGTCGTATAATCTATATTCTTATCGCCATCAAAATCCCATTCGTATTTCGCTATCGTACCTGTACTCAAAGAGTGGTTGAATATAGCCTTTACCGGCGATGTGCCATCTATCTCAGTAACGTTAGTAGTAGTATCATAAGATACTGTTGCCTTAGCCCTTAGCGAAGGTTCACTACCGGCGATAATAACCAATGCGCTGTTATATGAAGAAAGACTTGATTCTGTATGCGCTTTTAAAATAGCTCTGTAAACACCTGGCGCTCCGTATACATGCGTCACATCCGCAAAGCCTGTCCAACTAGGATTCTCTATCGAACTCGACCAGTCATTAATTCCGTCTCCCTCAAAATCCCATTCGAGTTTCTTCGCGTATCCATAGCTATTACCGCCGGCCGGTACACCATATCCACCCAGAGAAACAGCAGTACCCGCGACACCTCTAACTATATAACTATTTAAAAAGACCTTTGGCCTATAAAGTGACCCGTCCCATTTAGTAGCATTAGACATTATAGACATCTGCGCTATGCCGGATAAACCCTGCGAATCAGTTACCTTTATGCCGCCGGAGAATATCTTTGATATTGTCTCGTTATATGTTCTTGTCATATCAGCTGATTTAGATGATGACATATCATATTCACCATCACCTGTTGTATCCCATTGGTATCTGACAATCTCATTAGAACCTGAAGCAGTAGCTTTAAGCTCTTTAAGAGAAGATATTATAATTTCATTTGCGATAGGATATGGAAGTAGGCCTCCTGCCAGCTGTGCAGTAGGGGATGATGTGCTATTTGATACCGTTACTGTGGCTGCAGCAATATCTATATTTCCCAAGCTATTCGTAGCTCGTATCCTGACATTATATGTTCCCGCCGCAGTATATTTGTAACTTATAGCGCTTCCCTCTGTTGCGTAATGCCATCTATCATAAACCCCATTACCATCAAAATCCCATTCGTATTTTACAACATCAATAGTGGTAGTAGTAGCGGAAAAAGTTACATTAAGAGGCAGCTGGCCGCTTGTCGGCAAAGCAGATAATGTAATACCAATGGTATCATCAAATATATTTACACCACTTACTGTTAATTTATAATTCTCAAGGCTCGTAAGGCCGTTGTCTCCCACTTCATAGGCGTTATATGGGTCATCTGGATCGGCATCATAATTATTCGGTATATCATCATAATCATTATCTCCGCTGGGCGGCACTATTGGGCCGACATTAGGAATACCGCTTCCTCCATCATAGATATAAGGTATATAACCTGTTTTGGCAAAAGCAAAATAACTTGAAGCAAGAGCAGCTTCGCAATTATACGTATCAAATCCTGTTCCAGTTGGGACATTACCTGCCACACTCTTATCAAGATATGAGGAATAAGGCGCTATATATGATGCTGTGTCATCAGATGCTACCTTAAAGAAGTTCTCAAGGCTCGCGACTAGGACGTTATATCTATCCAGGTACTCTGCGGCTATAGTATCCTCTCCTCTGTCATGATATATCTGCGAAGCCCTTAAATAAGCAAGGGCCATCTGTGATGAGATCTCAACAGAGCCGTAATTTCCTGTTTGCGAAATAGAAAATCTAAAAAATATCGACTTGCTTTGGACATCAAAAAACGCGGTCTTTGATTCAATCACTGAAAACATCTCGTCAACCTCTTGATCTCTAATGCCTTGCGTAGCACCAAAAAACGCGTCATCAAACATCATATCCAATGGTGCCAAGGCCATAACATCTGTTGCTATATAACTAAAAGCTGTCTTGACCCATGCACCGCTCTCATAGCTTGCCGCTGAATGATAAAGATGCTCATTAAAATCATACATACTCTTAAGCCAGGTCTTTATACTATCTATCGCCTGCTGATAAGCTATGTCGCCGGTCATCTTATATAATGCTTCAAAGGCATAAAGAGCACGCTCGTTCTGTTCTGTTGATTTAAGGTTCCAAAAGTAATAATCTCCGGTAGGATGGGGCATACCTATAGGGCCGTAACGTAATCCCCCGTCTGTATCCTGCAATTTAGACATATACTCGCCTAAAAGAATGGAAAAATCCTTATACGCCTGATTCTGGGTCTTGTTATAGGCCTCAGCCGCATACATGATAAGTACCGCTGCAGCACCTGTATCAACAGACCAATCCCATGTATTCCACCAATCCACTACATTTCTATTTAATATCCTTACTATCCTGAATGGGCCATATAATATCTGATTCCCGCTTGCGTCTGTATAGCCATCACTGCATTTTAAAAGCGGATTATTCGCATCGGAACGCTGATAATAATAATTTATATAAGTATCAAGTATGGTTGTTTCTCCATTGAACAATGATATTCTTCCGAGAAGCGCTTGGTCATAAGCTGAAGCGCCTGAGGTTATAAGATCCACATCACCGGAAGTTCCTCCGCCTAAATACTTCTGAAAACTTCTTGTAAGGCCATTGAAAGCATAATCTGTCTGCAAGGTGTTGTCCAATGCCCTATCTAGGAAATACTTTATATATGGAAAACCGGCGCTATAGAAATCAGGCTTCGGAGGATATGGCAGGCTACTTCCACCGCCTATAGTAACTGATGCTGAAAAGTTCTCCTTTGCCAAAGAGTCAAACGCAGCAAATGATAAAGGAACATCAAGAAGGCAGACCGCAACAACGAGTAAAACGCTTACGCATTTTACCTTAAATCCGCTCAATATATTTGCTCTTGACATTGTATGCATATCAGTTACCTGCCTTTGCAGATGGTATCATCTCAATATTGTCGCCTGAAACATCAAATTGTGCTTCCTTACTTACGCTCTCTATTTTATCTTCATAATCCAGGACCGCTGTTACTGTGTATGTCCCGTCTTTAAAAAATGGGTTGCGCCACCCAAGCCTATAGGTATGCTTCTTACCACGCAACACAATATTCGGCCTATTAAGAGAGGCCTCTTTTAATAGTTTACCGTTGTTATTTCTTATAAAAACCTTTACATCAGGCACTATGTGCACATTGCCGGTATTGTTTATATCAACTATGATATTAAGGTCATTTACATTATTATCATTCTTAGTATAAGTAACTTCTATATTATCTATATCAAGGCCGTAATCTTCTGTCCCTTTGATTATCATATATAATGGCACGCCATTTCTAATATTAAGCTGTGATTCACTGGTATCTTTATAACATAAAAATAACATAGCAACCATCTCGCCGATAGCGTCTTCCGGCGCGGAGACGCCAATTACTATTGGGCTCGACTCTCCTGCTTTGACATATACATTATCACTTTGCAAGGCCAACCAATCATAGGGGTCTTTAAGCCCTGACCATGCTTCAGGTGCTATGGTAATATTTACATCCTTGGCTCCGACATTAGAGACCTGATATTTGACTAACGTCTCTTCTCCGGGTGAAAGAGAGACTATATGTCTATCCGGGGCTACGCTTATACCTGCTCTTGCATCAAATACAGGCATTTGAATAATAGCAAAAATCATAATTATAATTAAAATTTTAATCGTCTTCATAAAAATATCCGTTTAGTACTTCCCAAATATTACATCATCCAAATAAATATTACATCCATCAGGATCAGGATCATGATCATCTGCAAATACTATCGCAACTCCACCGGTAACATCAGACATATTCAGTGCCATAACAGGTATCACATATTCCTGCCAGGTAGTGCTTAAGGCAGGTGTTCGCCAAAGAGGCGGCGTCTGTCCGCAGGAATCCCATGTATTGCCAAAATATGCCTTTATTTGCATACCTGAATTGCTTGAATCTGTCCTTGCCCAAAAGCTTAAGTAATCAGCCCCTCTTAAATCATATCCATTATGTGTTGTGCTATTTCCGCTTAAATCCCAAATGTTCGAGGGCTCAAGCCACATTATGCCACCCCATTTCCAGCTGACGCCAGCGTCGCCATTCCATGTAATCTTAAAAGAATGCGTTCCTGAGTGAGGCGTCACATCCTTGCACTTTGGATCCACACTAAACTGCCCAGCATAATTTAGCCATCCTGAAGGAATAAAGTGATTCTCTAAAGTAGCTCCTGGCTCACTAGGGTATTCGGTCTTTGGCGCGTCTTTATAAAGATACATTGGAAATGGTGATAGCCCCTTAAATGCCTCTATGGTTAAGGTTGATGTGTCATACTCTGAGCCTACAGGAGACATAGTAAAATTAGCGGCTAAATATATATACGCCCTTTTAGGATTTCCACTTCTTCCGCCCTCGTTCCAGGCTATGCCTGCCTGACTCCATAATGTCACATAATCCTCACCATTAACAAAGGCCTCATCCCCTGGAATAATCGGATCATCAGGGGTATTCTTATCCTTCATAAAGTGCCACAGGTAATCATCAAAACCCAGGTTATCTGCGCGTGGCACGGGGTTAGATGGATTGCTGATTACAGAATCCGTAATCCGCCAAGCCATCGGAAGTGCCATTATCGTGTTATTAGCATTTACCAATCCCGCGGGATCTGCTGTGCCTGTATATTTAGGTATAGCAGTGGCACATTTATTATTCGTATATAACTGCATGCCCCAAGTCTCCGGAAGACTGCTATGAGAAATCTCAACATATTGGTTCGCTACCTTCCAGCTTGTTACACCCGCTGAAACACTGCTCCAGGTAATAATGCCACCCGATGCAAGCTGGTTATCACTGACATTTCTTACAACCACATTAACCGTGCCGCCTTCAGCGTTTATTACAGAAAGGGCAGCGGTATCAGCCATGCAATTATCCACAGCTAATAGAAATGTCGCGATTGCGAACAAATATATAATCTTCTTAAGATTTCCATAAATTAAATACATATTTTTTTCTCTTGCCTTTAGTTTTCTTTTTTATACTATACTTAATATTTCATAATATATAAGAGACCTGGCCCTGCCTTGGTCCTGACTGATATAGTAATATCAGACACGACCAGGAAAAATCTTATATATTATAAACGGTACATCTCCACTGTTAAGCTGCTGGCATCTGTAGCATAAGTTACACCAGGCATCGCCATGGTAAAGTTCGCACCAAGATAGACATAGTATGTCGTATCTGTAGCAAACGGTGTCGCGTAATTTACAGCACCTGGCGCATGATGATATCCGGCTGAACCTATAAAGGTCGCTTCTACCTGAGAGTTACCAAACGGCTGTGTACCTGCTGTGGTATCGTCAACATCGCCATTCTTATCCAACATGAAAAACCATGGATAATATTCAATTGCCGGTGTTGTACCATCTGCGAGAACCACATATCCGCCTACTGTCTTTTGAACTATCTGCAATTCCACGCTTCCTGCGGCTAACAATGCTGTCCTTGTTCTCCATGCCATAGGAAGACTATACAGCGGGTTTGATGTGTTAATCAAACCAGCAGGGCTACCTGTTCCTGTATAACTGGTATTATTGGTATATATCTGTATACCCCAGTCACTATAGGTAGCATACCCATCAACAGCTATATACTGCTCAGCTGCCAGCCAACTTGTAGTACCGGATGAAACTCCGGTCCATGTCGCGGCCGATACCGTCGCGTCATCTGAGATATTCTTCATACTTGCAGCAAACCCCACTGTTACTCCTGGAGTACCACCCACAACACCACTATTAGCAGTATACTGCTCCTTGCCAATAGACGTAAATGCCGCGAATGATAGGCCACTTGTGGAGATTACCATCGTAATCGCTATAACGATAGATAATACTCTTTTCATTTTTCTTACCTCCTTTCCTCTAGATTTTTCTAATAAACTTTTTAATCCTTTATACATCTTGTTTCCTCCCTTTATTTTTTTGTTTAACTATATAAATTATAAACGGTACATCATCACAGCTAAGCTACCGGTCTCATATGCCGCACCGGGCGTTGCCATGGTATAGTTAGCACCGAGATATATATAATATGTAGTATCAGTAGCAGTAGGTGTTGAATAATTTACTGACCCGGGCGCATGATGATATCCCGCTGAACCGATAAATGTTGCCTCTGCCTGATAATTACCGAATGGCTGAACACCTCCCGTAACTGAATCCATATCACCATTCTTATCCAACATGAAAAACCATGGATAATAACTAATTGCCGGTGTTGTGCCATCAGCGAGAACCACATATCCGCCTACTGTCTTTTGAACTATCTGAAGTTCAACACTTCCAGCTGCTAACAATGTTGTCTTTGTTCTCCATGCCATAGGAAGGCTATA
>Ga0222679_1000252_pt1 | contig 22012 bp, 43 predicted proteins | sample AntAcemetagen939_FD_179843 | JGI IMG/M metagenome (GOLD analysis project Ga0222679, IMG submission 179843) | Saline water microbial communities from Ace Lake, Antarctica - #939 | ecosystem: Environmental > Aquatic > Non-marine Saline and Alkaline > Saline | place: Antarctica: Ace Lake...
GTAAAAAAAGAAGGAACTGGAATCAATACAAGTTACACAGTAATACCTTTAGATTAATTGTAACAAACATTTAAATATTATTTATTATTTTTTTATTACGCAAGGGAGGCGCGTAAGCAATTTTGGGTCTTGAATTTGTATACTGAATTTAGCAGGTTCGAATCCTGCCCCTTGCATCCAAGGGATAGCTTAGGTCTCTAGGGAATAAAGGACTAAGTCAAGTTCGTTGGGAAGACGAGCAAAGCAGAGGGTGAGGTTAAACTTGCCCCTTGCATTGGATAACCCAAGACACTGATGACAAGACTTGGTTAAGTCCAGTTGTTTAAACAACACGCTCGAGAAAGACGAGCAACGGAGAGAGTAGGGAATGAGCTACTCTCTCCACTTTATAATCATGACTTTAACAAACGAGGAGAAAATCCTTTTGCGAAGGAAATATAAAAAAGATGGGATGGAGGCAAAAGAGTGTGAAGAGTTCATTAAGTTAGTTGACGAAAATGATGAACTCTGTTACAAATGTATTTAAATTCTTTTCTATTAGTTTTTTTATGAAAAAAAGTAAACTTTTCATTATCGGGATATTTTTGTTAATGTTAATTCCACTTGTTTCTTCTGTTCCCCCAATTCAATCATCAACTGGAACTGGGGAAGGATTAGTTCTAAGGTCACCCCCATTAGATATAATTAAACAAGGAACAACAATAAATTCCCACATGCACGTTTTCAATGCAACAAATGATTTACCAGTTTTGAATGACACAACAGAATGTAATGTTCATCTTTATAATAATGTGGGAAGTCATATTCTTGAATCACCAATGGGCTTTGATTCAAATGGGCTTGAATGGAAATTAGAGATACTTGGGGGAAATTTTTCCGAAGTTGGAATGTATTCTTTTATTGTTTGGTGCAATTCAACAACAGCGGGGGGATTTGTTAGTGGGTCATTAGATGTTACTCCAACAGGGATTGAATTTGATGACGCTGAATCAAGGAGTTATCTTATTGTAATAATTGTTTTAGCTTTATTTTTAGCGGGTTCTTTAACTGGATTTATATTAATTCCTTTCAAGAATAAAAGGGGAGATGATGGTTCACTTGTTTCTGTGAATGATTTGAAATATGTCAAGATTATTCTAGGATTTATCTCTTATGGTTTCTTTGTATGGTTAGCAAACATAATGGTTTCATTGACAACAAATTATATTTATTTGGGAGTTTCTCTTGGATTCTTTACAATGATGTTTAGGGTTTTACTGTGGATGATTTATCCAGCATTGATAATCACAATAGTAATTCTAGTATGGAATATGTTCAATGATATGAAATTATCTGATTTACTTAATCGGGGGTTTAGTATCAAATGACCGATAATCCAAACAGGAGAATAGATTGCAAGTTTAGTGCATTAATAGACGAGATAATTGCTGATTTGGATGAACATGTTGAAATAAAAGTATCTCCCGCACTTGTAACAAAATGGTTTGCAAAGCATGAACATTGCAAAGTTATCCTTAAAGATGTTAAAGAAAAATTGGAGGAAATATTAAAATGAACAAAAAAGCAATTTACCCACTCGTTGGACTTTTTCTCTTAATTGGATTATTAATTGCTGTTGGATTGGTTCTTGGATTCGGGGCATATCTTTCAAATACAATTGATGATTCTATTTCAGACCAGAACATAATGGCGGGTCAAGTTAATCTAACAGAAACATGGGATAATCAATTTGGAAAGTTTGATACAGCGTTAACAAAGAATTTGAATTGGTTGGGTCTTGCTGTATTGTTTGGATTAATAATTGGGTTGTTAACAACAGCATACTTTAGAAGGGAAAGTTCAATTCCATTATTTATAATCCTAGATATATTTTTAATATTCATAGCTTTTATCGTCGGTGCTTATGTTTCAGACGCTTATGGAATTATAATTGGAATCACAGAGTTTTCAGAACAGTTTGTGCAAAACATGGGGTTCTTTGCAAAGATGATGTTGAACCTTCCAGTTATTGTTACAATAGTTGGAATCCTTATGATGATAATAACTTATGCTGGGATTCCTATGACAAGGGAGGAACAAGTTGCTGGATTTTAAAATGAATAAAAAATTAATCTTTGTATTCTTGTTCATGTTCTTAATGGTTGGAATTGTTGGTGCAGTTTCAAAAACTTATGATGAAGATACCCAAACAGTAACAATAAAAGACACATTCTTATTCATTCCAATAGGAGATATTGCAGAGGCAAGATTAACAACTCCTTTAAATAATAAAGTTGGACTTGGTTATCAAAAAGTTGCAGAATTTGAAGTTAGTGGAAAGAAAGATTGGACAGATTTATTCTATCGTGAGATTAAAACTTATAATAAAAAAACGTATGATAAAGGAGATGAAACAGAAATTAATAGAAAATTTGATTGGAAATATAAAACAACAGAACAATATTTAATTGATGATTATACTTGTAATAAAGAAATTTCAACTAATGGAACAACAATAAATAATTGTATTATTTCTGGAAATCATTATGAAACAAGAGAAGTTTGGAATGATTTTGATAAGAATATAAAAGTAAAAAAAGATAAAAATTATACAATTGGATTATTTACAAATGTTCAACAAGGAGATTATGTGGAATGGATCCCAGACTTTGCAGGAAAAGAAGTTGATGAATGGGCAACTTGGACAGCAGATTTAAACACAAATCTTGTTTCCTACTATAAATTAGATGAATCAAGTGGAACTGTTATTGATAGTTTGGGATTAAATAATGGTTCAAATGTTGGTGCAACAGCAGAAGTTACAGGAAAAATAGGAACTGCTTATAATTTTACAGAAACAGAAAATGATTATATTGATCATACATATTCAATTCCTTATGGAGCTTTTAGTATTACTGCTTGGATAAATCCTTATGGAGCAATAGATAGTGCAGACACTATTTATGGAACAAGAAAAACAGGAGAAGAAAATCCTCTTGCAACATTAAGTAGAAAATCAAATGGAATAGTTTTAAATTTAAGAGGAAATGATGGAACAAGTTATTTTAATTTACAAAAAACTATTGCTATAACAACAGGACAATGGTATTTTGTAACAGCAACTTATTATGCAAATAAAACTGCAAATGTTTATGTAAATGCTGGAACCCCTGCAACATCAACTTATGCAGGAAATACTTGGAGTGATGCAATAAATTCAGCAATAGGAATAGAAAGTTTTGCTTATGATGGTGAAGAATTTAATGGAGTAATAGATGAAGTAGGAATTTGGAATAGAACATTAACATCTACAGAAATAACTCAACTTTATAATAATGGAACTGGAATTAGTTATATTCCTCCAATTAGTGATAATCCTCCAACAGTAACTTTAATCTCACCAGCAAATGATTCAACTTTTGCTTATCCGACGGTGACTTTTACTGCAAATGCAACAGATGATAATGTTGTTCAAAATGTTTCATTATTAATTGATGGTGCAATAGACCAAACAAACACAAGTAATGTAAATGGAAATTATGTATTTACAAAAGCATTAACAACTGGAGAACATAATTGGAGTATTTTAGCTTTTGACAATAATAGTGCATCAACATCAAGTGAAACAAGAACAATAACAATTGATTTGATAGACCCCTCAATAAATATAACATCTCCAATAGCTGATTATGGGACATTAACTTCAAATGCTAATTTAACTTTAAATTTCACAACAACTGATAATAATTTGGACACTTGTATCTGGGAGTATAACGGGGCTAATACAACAATTTCTTGTGTTAATGCAACACTTAGAACAGAGTATTTTAATTATACTTTAGATGTAAATGCTTTAACTGTTTATGCAAATGATAGTGCTGGAAATTGGGGTTCTTCTACGGTGAACTGGGTTTATAGATGCATTGAAAATTCTCAAACTTTCCAAGCGAGTGTTGTGGAAGGTTCAACAACAAATATTTTGGCAAACATTAGTGTTGGTGCAACTTATGAAGTTGCTTATGTTAATTTAATTTATAATGGAACATCTTCTCTTGTAAGTTATTATGATTCAGATGGATTCACCATTTTAGATTATAACAAGACATTAATTTCAGTTACAAGTGATACAACTTTTGATTTCATTTGGAATGTTGTTTTTGATGACGCTGTTGAAACTAATTTAACAACACAAACACAGAATGTTACTAATATTGGGATGGATGATTGTAGTGTTTATTCTACTGTTGTTTTAAATTTAACACTTTTAGATGAAGATAATCAAAACAATTTTACTACTGTTGGAGGGGAGAATTCAACAATTGAAATAAATTTGGAAATAAAATCTTTAGATGAAACAGTAAACTTAGTAAACATAACTCAAAAATATGAAGATAAAAGTCCAGCATTAGTTTGTATTAATAAAACATTAACAGAAGAACAATATATAATTGATGCAACCATTAAATATTCTGGAGGTTTACACTCAATAGAATATTATAATTTACAAAACTTTTTGATGAAAAATTCAACTCTTCCAGAAGTAATTAATTTATATGATTTGAATTTATCTAGGGCAACAGAGTTTCAAGTTTCTTATAAGAATGATGCTGGGATTCCGCAGGAAGATGTGCTTATTCAAGTTAGTAGAGAATATGTTTCCGAAGGAGTTTTCAAGGTTGTAGAGCAACCACAAACGGATTCTAATGGTCAAACCGTCGTGCATTTGGTTCAAAATGATGTAAGATATAATTTTATTGTATCAAAAGATGGAACAATACTTGCTGTTTTAACAAATAAAGTTGCTTTCTGTGAGGATGCAACCATTGGAAAATGTGAAGTTAATCTAAAAGAGGATGCAGACGCACTTGAATTTTATGATTATGATGAAGAATTTGGCATTAGTTATACAGCAACTTACAATGAAACTTCAAAAGATATTGATTTTGACTTTGTTTCTATTGATGGAACAGTAAAGAATGTGACTTTAATTATAACCAAATTTGATATGCTTGGAAGTTCTCCTCTTTCACAACAAAGTTTGACTTCTACTTCTGGAACAATCACTTATACAGTTCCAGATGCAATTGGAAATGCAACTTTTGTGATTGATACTTATGTTGATGGACAGATTGTTGAAGAATTTACTTTAGAAACAAAAGAGGATATTCCATTAGGGAAATATGGGTTTGTATTATTCTTCTTCATGTTCCTTAGTTTAATATTCATGTTCAGTAGTTCTAAATCTGGATTAATCATTGGTGGAATACTTGGATTTGTTTCTGCGGGATTGTTTTCTCTTCAAGGAATTGGAAATACAAATGTTCTTGGAAGTGTGATTTGGTTGATTGTTGCTGGTGGAATCTTGTTATGGAAATTAAACCAGAAGGGAGGAAGTAATTAAATGGCAATTGGAAAAATGTTTGTTTCTTTTGCAATGGCGGGGCTATTTGTGATGGCACTTGTTTCTTTTATTGTAATTACTCAAACAAATAATGATATGGATGAAACAATTTTATCAAATCCAATTTTAAATAAAACTTATGTTGACTTAGGAGATGAATTGGATACTTACAAAGAGGATGGAGAGGAACAAAGTCTATTACAAGATGAAGATGACCCTTTAACCGAGGGAGGGAACTTATTATTCACGAGTATAACAGGGTCTGGAAAGGTGATAAAGGGAATGATTTCTGGAGTTTATAATTCAGTTGTAACAATTCCCGCTGGAATTTTAGGAGTTCCAAAAACTGTTGTTGGAGTTTTAACTGGTGTTCTAGCAATTCTTATTCTATTGGGTGCATGGAGGTTGTATAAAGCTGGAGAATAAAATGGCATGGAATGTATTGGGTAACATAACTGAAACAGGAAATGGTCAAACTGACCTAGTTAATACACTTGTATCACCAGCAACTGCAAATAGTAGTGCTTTTCCCGAGTTTTGGATGTTAGTAGTTTTAGTTCCCATCTTTATTATAATTGCAACAAGGACATTCTTTAAGGAAAGAGATAAGATTGGAAGAGGAAATATTTGGGGTTCTCTTGCAGTTGCGGGATTTATGACAACGCTGGTTGGGTTAATTATGACTTTAATTGGATTAATTAGTAGCACAATGTTGGCTTGGTTGACAGGAGTAACAATTGTCTTTGGAGTTATCTTTTTAATTGTAAAAGAATAGATTTGTTACATTGATGAAACAGACATTTATAAGTAATTTTTGATTTACCTTGTGTATGGATTTTTACTTTGCATTTATAAAGTTAGAAGGAGGAATTATTTAAAATGGGCGTTAACAATCAAATTAAGACGGTTGTTTCTATTGTATTTTTACTTATTGGAATGTTACTAGTAGTTGGTAATTTATCTGGTAATCTAGGATTTACAGCAGACACACTTGCTTATAATGAATCACAAGAACTGATTGAAGACACTGCCTCTGCAACAACTAATATTTCTGACCAATTCGGAACTGTATTCACTCTATTGGGTGTAATATTGATTTTAGGTGCTGTTGGATACATGCTTAAATCATTAGGTGTGTTCGGTGGTGGAAAGAAAGGAATGTTTAATTAAACATTTTTTTAATTCATTATGGAAGAACGGGAAATCTTTCTAACTCAACCCGCAAGACTATGGAATCATTTCATAGGGGAGGTGTAAATCCTTCACTCCTTTTTTCAAAAAGATTTAAATACTAAATATTCTTAATTTAGTAATGGGATTAAATGATTTTCTTGGCAACATGGGTGTCAAAAACGCAGATAAGATTGGTGTTTTTGCTGGGAAGATGGGCGGTATCCTCATTAATTTTGTTATTTTAATTTTAGTTATGCTTGTTATCTTTGCAATTGGATATTATTTTAAGAATAAAAAAGATTACAAATTTAAGATTAATACAATGAGAGTTATTAACGGCATTACAACTCCCGCAATTAATTATAAGGCAAAAGAAGTGACAATCCCCAACACAAGCATCAAAGTTTTCAAGATTCAAGGTCAAAAAATGTATCTTCCTCGTGGAACAATTGAAACTGGGGAGAATGTTTTCTTATATTTTATCCGTAGTGATTCTGAATGGATGAATGTTGGATTAGAAGATATTAATAAAACTTTTACTCAATTAAATTTTAAATATGACCATAGGGACATGCGTTATGCAAATTCTTCCCTTAAAGAACTTATTAAAAGCAATTATGGTGCAAGTGATTGGTTGGCAAAGTATGGTTCTTATATTGCAATGGGAATCTTTGTAATTGTTATCTCTGTTGCAATTTATATGGTCGCTGGAAAGCTATTGGAAGTTGGACAGCAATTAAGCGATACGGTTATTGCCAACGCTGAACTAATGCGTGAACTTGCTGATAAAATGCCCGCTAGTGGGCTTAAAACACTAAATTAAAATGAAAAATAAGACATTATTAGAAAAAATTGTGGAATTTGACAAGAGAAGAGTTCAGAAAAATAAACTTTTTAATAAAAAGTATAGTAAATTAAATTTACAAGATAAGGATTCTTTTGATAATATTGTTGATAGAAGGTATGGTGGAACTCCTTATTTTGTTCAATTTCTAATTGTAATTCCAAAAATAATTCTGTGGTGTGCAATCTTCGGATTTGTATTCAATTATTTTCTAGGAATTAATATTATTTCTGCACTAATACTTGTTTCAATTGCACTCCTTAATATGTGGTTTCCAATAACAATCTTTGGATTTTTTATTGATGTTGTTAATCTTTATAGAGAAAGAAAATATAAAATGAAATTATTAAAATGAAAAGGATAGAAATCACAATGGAAAAATACAAAAATTATGAAGAATGGCAAGAAGAGTATAGATTTTGTTTGTTAGCATTGGCTTACATTACAGGGGCTTTGATTGGATTCCTAGCGGGAATATCTCTTTAAAATGGCAGACATGATGATTATAGCTGGATACATAGGGATGGCAATACTCGGAGGTCTGATTGGATGGTTACTTGCTGGAATGTTATTCAATTTTAGAAAATGGCAAGAAAAGAAAAATATCCTAAAAAACATTGAAAAGCAAAAATTAGACACTTTCTTTATCCCAAACAAGCATGGAAAGAGTGATGAGGTGAGTTTAAAACAAATAGTTGGACTACAACCCAAGTATGTTGAAACAAATGAACCAGATGAAGGATATAATGACCACACAATTGAAAAGTCGTAATGGTAGATATCAAGGAGATAAAATCGCCCCATTTTAAATAGGCAAGAATTAGATTAAATCAAGTGTAAAATCATCCAGTTTCTTCCCACCCCTTTTTATTCCCTTATCTGCACGACCTTTTCTAATTTTTTTATCTTTCTTTCCAGAAGGTCTGCCCAATCTCTTGCCTTCAAGTTTTGCCCTTTCCAATCCCGCCTTAGTTCTTTCACTTATTTTTTCTCTTTCTATTCTTGCAAGGGTTGACATGATACTTATTACAACATCTTTAAACTCACCCACAGAACTAAGATACGCATCTTGATAGCTGTGCCATTTGATTCCAATCTTCTCCAACTCATTTAATTTTTGTAATGTGTGTAATGTTCCCGCCCTACTGAATCTAGATATATCCCAGAAGATTACCATATCAAATAAACGCTTGTGGGCTAACCTATACATCTTATCATACTCTGGTCTGGACTTTTCCTTCCCACTTATTATATCCACAAACTCATGAACAATATTATAACCCATTTGATTACAATAGTTTCGCAACTGAATCCTTTGGTTATCTACTTCTTGTTTATTGGTGCTTACTCTGATGTATAATACAGCTTTCATTTTTGATTATGCGAACCTTTTGAATGTAATAAAGTATGTTCAGACCTAGTAACCATTTGTAAATTCTCAATCCTATTGTCTTTTTTATTATGATTAATGTGATGTATCAAATACCCAATTGGTATTTCCCCATTGTGTTCGATCCAAACTGCCCTATGCTTTAATGTGGAATAAGGTTTCCCAGAACTTGTCCTTTTAGTTGGGTCACTACAATAACAATACCTATTATCTTTTTCATCTTTGATTTCTTTTAGTGTTTCCATGTTCTGTAATGCAATAAGTTCGTATAATCCACAAGTAACTTATGTTGTAGGTTCTACTTCCGCATTCTCTCCAATTCCCAGCTTTTTCCTCCATTCTGTTATAGTTCTTGTGGATACCTTAAACAATTCTGATGCTTTACTATTAGTCATATCTGGCATATTTTCTTTTAATTGGGTGTATAATTCTAACCTAACATCAATCTTTTTAACCTCTATTGCCTCGCCCTCCCTAAAATCATCATCCTTAATTTTTTGATATAAATCTCTAGCAATTGCATAACCGTCGGGGAATCTTCCCTTAAAGTTTGGATAAGACACACCATAGTTGTAAAACTTTTTGCCTTTAATATACAAATCTTTTTTCCTGTCAAAGTTATAGAAGTCAAAATACCCCTTGTCAAACTCCCCAGAAAACTTTACATCAATTGCAAATACTGAACGGGAAATTGCATAACCTTTTGGTAATTGGAAGAAGTCTGGTATGATTATTATCATAAAGAGGTTCAGATAACGGCATTTACGAAAGAATTGTCTTAAAGCAATGGATAATTTGTCAAAATAAGTTTTTTCATCCCATTCATCCAATATAACGCATGAATATTTTTGAAGTTTGGGTGCAACTTCCATCAACTTCTCTGGTCTAAAAACTATGTTCTTCTCGTCGAAAGTTAAGTTTAATCCATGTAATTTGTTGACTTGTTCCGTGTATGCCTCGCCAATTTGTTGTGCAATTGTAGATTTCCCTGTTCCAACTTCAAGAGTTGAAGAAAACATAATTCCCATGAAAGTTACATCTTTTGTAATGTTTCTTGCCAATAAAGTGACATTCTCATGAAGATAACCATCCATGTATTTCCCGTCGGTTTGTTGTGATTTAAAACTACCTTTTGGGTATTTTTCTATACAATATTTCACCATCTTCTTTTGTTTAGTGCATCTCTGTAATTGCTTTGCTTGGGTCTTTGTGTTCTTTTGTTGGCATTAGCAATCCAGCTTTTTTATAAATTCTTAACCTCCTACTCCTTAATTCTGATAAATTATTCAAAATAACATCAAATGCTGGAAGAAGATTCTTTGTAGAACTCCCAGAAACATTATTATTTGATACCCTGTATGCAATCCCTTCAACTAATTTTTTTCTAGTATTAATCAAAGTTTCATTTATTTTTTTCATCTCTATTTTATCTTCTTCACGAATGAAAGTTGCAAAATCTAAATTACAATCTAATTGTGATTGTCTAAATCTTTCAAGTGCTTTCAATTTTAAATCTTCTGTTGGAACATTAAAGTTTACAAGTTCATCTTCAAAATAAGCGTATCCATATCTTGCAATATCTCTTGCCTCTTTTTCTGAAAAATTATAACCTCTAAGCATTTGAATTGTTCCATCTGCATCATTCCAGTTTTCTGATGAACTGGTGCTATCATTAGAATAAGAACCAAATTTTCCCATGAATAATTTACGGAATAAAAGTATTTAAAGGTTACTCACCTCTGAAAACTAGGAATTAGGTTGGAAGTAAGAAAGGTTAATTCAATCGTCGTGGAAATTAACTTTATCCCTTATCCGAAAAAACTTCTCCCATAAAATGGGGGGTTCGCCCCCTGTTTTTTGTTAACTTCTGTTACAAACGTATTTAAATAATAATAAACTGGTTTTTGTATGGTAATAAACCTTACTGGAAAATCATCTGACCCCTTTTCTGCATTTAGAAAACCATCTTCTCCAACGCAAGGATTCTCATCAAGAACACAAGGTTTTTCTGCCGACCCTCGAAGAGAAAGAAGAAGTCGTGGAGGTCGAGGAAGAAAAGTTTTTCAAGATATTAAAGCCCAAGAAGAACTTGTTAAAATTGAAAATACAAAAAAGAAAATCACAAATCTTGGTGGAAGAGAAAAGATTAGTAATTTGCAGAATAGATTAGGAGAAAGAATTAGAACAACAACAACTTATATTGATAAATTAACAAATGGATTAAGAATTAATCAAAGAGTATTCGAGGTTAGAAACTTGGATACGGGAGAAGTTACATTAAAAAGATTTGATAGGAATAGGCAATTGGGAGGAGTTAAGTATAAAGAAAAGAAATTCCTCGACATAAAACCCTCTGGAAAAGCTAAAAGTTTGAAAGAACAACTTAAAGAGGCAAAGAAAAATTTGAAAGGTTCAAAGAAAAAACTAACACTTGAACAATTAAATAATCTAAGAAAAGCATCTTCAATCACAAATTTGTTTGTAAAACAAACCGCAGACACTCAACCTTTTGAAACAAAGAAGGGGAAAGTTAAATTATCTAAAAAGAAAATAATTAAACTGGCAGTAGATGTTGCAATTGCTGTTGGATTTGAAGTTGTTGGTGGTGCTGTTTTATTATACAGAGGTGCAAGAGCGGGTCAAGTTATTATCACTGGAACAACAAAAAACATTCGTGGCATTCAAGTTTCTAGTTTAAAATTCAAAGATATGATTAAGGTTGGCAAAACTATTGGACAAGCAGAGGTCTTTAGCGTCGGAAAGGGACAAAATGCCCTTAGTGTTACAATAGGATGGTTTAAGAGGGGAGGAAAAATAAAACAATTCGTTGGAATTGAAGGGTCACAGGCAGTAAAATCAAAATTAGGTAGAGCAACATTCCAAAGATTCATAGGGAAGGATGGAAGTATAAATATAATCCAAGTGATTGAAGAGATGAAAAATATAAAGTTATTAAGAGGAAAGGGACAAGGTGTTGTTACAATAATATCTGATTCAAGAGGAATAATCTTTCCAACAGGAGTTGGAAAACAAGTTATAAAAATAAATGTTAAGCAATTTGGTTCTGTTGCGAACTCATTCACAAAGGGTTCTTGGACAAGTATCTTTGGAAAGACGGTTGCAAATGATAAATCATTTAGCAGATTCCTAGCAGTAATTAAAAGGATAGATAATCCAAGTGCTTTGCGGAAAATAAAACTAAACAAAAAAGAAATGATACAGTTTAGTAAACAAATGCAGAAAACAGCGTCGGTTGTTTCAAGTGCATTGGCAAAGTCGAAACAAGTTAATCCAAAGAATGTTGTTAGTGTTCCAATAGCAATAAAGATAATTCAAGAATCAATAAAAGTAAGAGGAAAGGGGAATTTGAAAACAAAAATTAAAACAATTACCCCAAGTAAAATATCACCAGTGTCTATAACAAAGGCACAGTTAGGTAGAATTAAAACAGCAACAACTGGTTTGACAAAATTACAAGCAAATTCAATTATTGCACTCCCTAAATCAAAATTGAGAACAAGACAGAAAGTAGTGATAAAACAAATAGAGATACAAAAGAAAAAGATTGCACAAATAGAAAAGCAAATTCCAACTCAAACAAACATTCAAAAGAATAGAACTATTACAAGAATTAAAACAAGCATAATCAATTTGAGTTCACAATTAAAATTAATTAGGACTTTGATTCCTATACCTCCAATTTTAAGAATCCCAATTATAATTCCTCCTGTGAGATTTAGTCCGAGGACAAGAAGAGTATCTTCTCCAGTTCAAACAATTCGTGGATACAATGTTTATGTTAAATCTCGAGGGAAATTCAAGAAAGTTAATTCACTTCCTTTAACAAAATCTGATGCTTTGGATAGGGGTGCTTATGTGACGGACAATTCAACTGCCGTAACTTACAAGATTGTTCCACTTACAAGAGTGAAAAAGAGAGGAAAGATAACTAAGAAAGAAAAAGGTGCAAGGAACAAAATTAAATCAAGAGAGTTTAGGATTAAGAAGAAGAGAAAGATAACAACTCCAAGAAGATTTATTGAGAAGAAAGGTAAACCAAGAATCAATACTCGTGGAGAGAAGAGAGGATTATCTGCGTCGAGAGTTGCTAAAGGATTGAATAAAAAGAGGAAATCAAATGCCAAAAAGAAAAGGAAATAAAGGTTGCCTTAAAAGGCAATTAGGATTAAAGGTAGATGATAATATTCCAACATCAATATTGAATAGAATAATTTCTTCACCTCTGGGAAGTTCAATTAAAGTTAAGAAAAACAATATAAGAATAACTCCTCTTCTTGTGAGGAGAGCAATGCTAACTAAACGATTGAGAAGAATTAGGAAAAGGAGGTGAAAATGGTAATAGATAAAATACAAGCAAGAGAATTGGGTCTGTATATAGAAAATGATGGAACTCTTTATAGACAAATGACTACTCCAATAATTAATAATTATGCAAGGAGAAAAGTAAAGGGAACTTTTTCAAAACATCTTGCATTAAAAGGAATCCTTAATTTAGTTGAGATGGGAAGAAGAAAATATATTAGAGATTTTGGAGGTATTGGGATTGTTTCTGGTGATACAAAAATGGAAGTTGCAAAAATATTATATCCCCATATTAATGAGGCATCAACTTTTGAGGCAAACCGATTAAAAAGACAAATTTCTTCTAAAAAGAAATTAAAAAAAGGATTGAGAAGAATACGGAAAAAAAGATAGTTTTATATAATTTAATTTTTATTATTTATTATGGGAAAGAAAGAAGAACAACCCCCTCAAGAGGGTGAGGATAAATTCTACGACGATATGAACAACATGGACTTTGATGGCGTTAATCAAGGTTTTGATAATTTTGGCGGGATGGGAATGAATAATCCCCAAGTTTCTGAACAAAATTTAATTGAATGGCAATTAGATTTCACTAAAGATTTACAAGAGATTAGGATGTATCTGTCTGGGTATAAAGAAGGATATGATAAATTAAATAATTGGACTTTTCTTCCTCCAAAAGAAGGAGAGGCAGTTCCATTTAACGATTATGGTGTGAATGTTATCATGGGTCACATAAGATGTTATTTGAATCGTAACACAGTTCTTTCGCACTACGACGATAAAAGAATAAAAAAGATATTATTTGATTTGGGAAATAAACTTGGTGATGAGATTGAAATGACTTATGAAATTCTTGGAATGGATACAGAAGATAAAAGAAAGAAGTTTCCTTTGGTTGTTATGAATATTCTCCACATGGTTGAGAGTGCATATAATCGTGCATTGAGAGGGGGGGAAAGAGAATCCCTAAGAACAGCAAGACAAGTTACACAGAATGAACCTCTTGGTCAAGGAAATTATAATCAACCACAAACTCCAAGAAGAAATAAATTTCGGTTGATGAGTCCGAGGACTTGGGCAAAATAAAAATGCCAAAATATAAATGTATTGGCTGTGGAGAAATCCATAATGATAATGATTACTCCAAAGAAGATGGAGATATTTTAATTGGAAAAAGAGAAGAAGAATTAAAGAAAATGATTAAATCCTTAGAATTACAAGCAGATTCTCTTGAAAAAGATATATTTCAAAAGAACACATTGAGAGATGAAGCTGTAAGATTATCTTGGAAGTATAGGCAAGAAATTGACGCCTTAAAACAGGAAGGTGTCAAAAAATGAATAGTCCAGAAGATAATATGCAAGACTTTGATTATGTTCAAGAATGTTTACTTGAAGAATCAAAAGAAAAGGAGAATAAAAATGAAAACAATTAAAGAAAGAATGTTAATTGAGAGAGAGAATAAAAATTTTGATGTTAAAAAACATTATACTCCAGAAGAGATAGTAAAAGAATGCCTTGATAAATTAAACCTTGAAAATGAATCTGTTTTAGATGTAGGTGCAGGACAAAATATGATTTGGTATAATAATTTAATCTGTAAAGAAAAAGATTGGGTTGAAATTGAAAAGGGAAAAGACTTCTTTGAATATGAAAAGAAAGTTGATTGGTGTATTGGAAATCCCCCATACAAAGATTTATGGAAATACATTTCAAAATCAATGGATATATCAAATAAAGGAATTAGTTTCCTTGTAGCAGTTGATTTTTGGAATAGATTAACTCAAAAGAGATTAAATGAAATGAAAGCAAAAGGTTGGATTCTTTCAAATATCTATGTCTTAGAAGTTAAGTTATGGTTTGGAAGATATTTCTTTGTAACATTTAAGAAAGGAGATAATAATTTCTTAAATTGGAGACAAGAGTACGCAGAATCTGGAGGAAGTGAAGAATGAAAGAAGAACTTGATTTTACAAAGGCAGTACTAGAAATGTTAAATTTACTAGATGAAAAAGTAACTAAAATAAATAATAGATTCAGTAAACTAGCTAAAGAACTGGGGTATAAAGTATAAAAGATGAAAAGAAAACATCACTTACTGAAGAATGAAATTGAAATGTTACAAATGATACTGAAAGAAGAAGTTTTTCCTATAAAAGATTATAGAATAAAATTAGTTAATCAACTTGAAAATCTAAAAAAAGATTGGTACAAAGTAAAAGCATCTAAAAATGACGCACTTTCAATGAAATATGAATAATAAAGAAAAGATTAAAAAGTTAATAGAAGAGAATAATCATTTAAAGATTGCAGGAATAATTATTATAGTTTGTTTATTAATTGTAGCAATAGGACTAACTTTTAAATTAAACAATGAAAATAAAAATGTTTGTTATGACATGAAAACATTAAATGAATCAATAAATAAAATACAAGAAAATTGTGGTTCAACTCAAATAACCCATGGATTTAATGATGAATCAAATTGGTATGTTTTTAAAACAACTTATGAAGGAAATAAACCAAATTATAATTATTATAAATTGGAGGATTGTATTGCTAAAAAGCAATAATTCACATGACGCCTTAGAGGAAAAAGCAGAATGAATCTAAATAAATTCTTTGAAAAACATGGATTTTGGAAAGGTCTTGGAATAATCAAAAGACACTCTATTTTAAAACTAATTTATGAACCAATAAAATTAAAAAGAAAGTGGATAACTATTAATGGATATAAACTTCTCCTAGATTTTAAAACAGGAGGAATTTCAAAAGGGCTTTATGTGATGAATTCAAGAGAAATACTTGAAACAGAAGTTATGAAAAAGAGTTTGGAAGAAAATGATGTATGTTTAGAAGCTGGTGCAAATATTGGATATTATGCTTTCTTAGAAGCAAAAAAGAAAGGAACAATAATATATGCTTTTGAACCAGACAAAAGAAATACAACTATTTTAAAAGAAGGAATAAAAAAGAACAATTTTGAAAATATACAAATCTATCGTAAAGCATTATCAAACATAATTGGAAAACAAGAATTATATATTTCAAGTGAATCAAATGTAAATAGCATGGTCAAAGGACATGAAAATTATAATGGAAAAGTAGAAATGGTTGAAACAGAAACTATTGATAATTTCTTCAAAGATAGAAAAGTAGATTTTATTAGAATGGATGTTGAAGGATTTGAATATGAAATTTTTGATGGAATGAAAAAATTAATAAAAAGTAAAAAACCTTTGAAAATAATGGTGGAGTTTCATTCAGATAAATATTCAAAGAGTAGAAACTTTCCAAAAAAATTAAGGGAATTAAAGGAAAATGGTTTTAAATGTAAATATATCATAACCCAAGAACTACCTTTACAAGATTTAATGGAAGAATTAGGTTATGAACCAGAAAAAGTTATAAACGATTTTCCAAATACAAGGGCATTGTATAAGAATATAGATATAGATGATTTATCAGATTTAATTAAAAGAGGAAATATTATCCGAGCAGGATTATTTAAAAGATGAAGAAAGGAATAATAGGAAAAATGATAAATGAGATAAAATTTTTAAAGAAAATAATCAAGGAATATGAATTTGAAGTAGGATATTGTGATTATGATTCTGGAAGAGCAAGTGGAATAGATGAAATTTGTAATATATTAAAAGAAAGATTAGAAAGAATTGAAAGATTCACAATTAAACAGGATGGTGAAAAATATGAATTTAGATGTTGGAGATGTGATAGTATAATTAGGTTTTGTAAACCAATGGTAATCTGTAAAAGATGTTTTATGGTTTTAGATTCAAAGAACTTCTTAAAAGATAATCCAGTTAGAGAAAATCCAAGAATAGCATGGACAAAACAAGAAGCAATACAATTAGAAAAAGAGAAATGGAAAGGAGAAACCGTGGTGTTGGAAAAAGCAAAATGAAATTAAAAGATTTTTTTAAAAAGAAAGAAAAAGAAGATGAGGGAGAAGTCATAAAAATACTTGCACATAAAACAGGAATATTCTGTCAAGCATGTAGTCATCAAATTTTTCCAGACCAACCCAGCGTCGTGAGTAATGGAAAAAGGTATCATAAATCTTGTCTAAGAAAGATGAAAAGAAAGATGAAAAAATTCATGACTAATGGTAATATGACTTCTTTAAGGTGACGATAAATATTTAAATAGTATTTAAGATATTAGTAATTATGGAGGAAAGATACTATGGGACTAACACAACAAGACGCAGAAAAATTTGTTACAAAAGCTGTTGAGATTGGACAAGTAAAAGCAATTAAAAGAGATGAAGATATTAAAGAGAGGATGTCAATTCTAACGGACGAACATGCACAAGAAAAAGAATTTGCAATGGCACAACCATATTTTTATGATAGAACTGGTTCTTGGTGGTTATGGAATATTGAAGAAACAAAATGGGAGAGAGTTGATGAAACAGATATTTTAAACATGATGGAAGATTCAACAAGAGCAGACACAATTTCCCCGTCGAAGAAAAATAAGATATTGAATTTATTGAAACAAAAAGGAAGGAGAAATATGCCCCAACCAATCAAGCCAACATGGATTCAATTCAAAAATATTATTGTTGACATTGAAACTGGTGAAGAGATGGAGGCAACCCCAAACTACTTTGTAACAAATCCGATTCCGTGGACATTAGATAAAGAGAGATTTATGAACACTCCAAAAATGGATGAGATATTTGAACAATGGGTTGGAAAAGAATATGTCCAAACACTCTATGAACTCCTTGCTTATTCTCTACTTCCAAACATGCCCATCCACAGAATCTTTTGTTTTATTGGTGAAGGGATGAATGGGAAAAGCAAATATTTAGAATTATTAAGGAAATTTATTGGCAATACAAACTGTTGTTCAACAGAGTTGGACACACTTCTTAATTCAAGATTTGAAGTTACAAGATTGCATAAGAAGTTAATTTGTCAAATGGGTGAAACAAATTTCAATGAAATGAGTAAAACTTCTATGTTAAAGAAATTATCTGGAGGAGATTTAATTGGATTTGAATACAAAGGAAAAGACCCTTTTGAAGAAATTAATTATGCCAAGATTATCATTGCAACAAACAATCTTCCAACTACAACAGATAAAACCATTGGATTTTATCGAAGATGGTTAATTATTGACTTTCCAAATCAATTTTCAGAACAAAGGGACATTTTAGAAGATGTTCCAGAAGAAGAATACCACTCCTTAGCTGTTAAATGTGTTGGAATCTTGAAGGATATCTTAACTAACAGACAATTTCACAATGAAGGTTCAATTGAACAGAGGAAAGAAAAATATGAATCAAAGAGTAATTTCCTTGAAACATTTATTCATGAATTCACAGAATTAGATGGAAATGGATATATCACAAGTGCAGATTTCTATAAAAAATTCAATAGTTGGTGTAAAGAAAAAAGGCACAGAGAAATGAGTGAAACTTCTGTTGGATTAGGATTAAAAAAATTAGGAATTGAACGACCAAAGAAATATTTTTCATGGTTATTTGATGGAAAAGGTGGTCAAATTAGAGTTTTGGAGGGGTTCAAATGGAGATAATAATTAAATTACTAGACAAGGTAGACAAGTTAGACAGGTATGTGCTATCCCCCCCAACGCATAGAGCTGAGTGGGACTACCCGTCTAACCTGTCTAGCCCGTCTAGTTCAGAGGGAATTAAATGAAAGGAAAAGTCCAACCCATCAAAAAAATCTTTGCAAAAGATTATTATTCACAAAAAGAATGGGATTTGATGAAAAAAAGGATTAAAGAAACCAAAGATGAGGGTGAAGATTATAATGGGGTTTTAGTTCAAGATGAATAATTTAATGTTTTATTTAACAACCCAACCTTTTGTGGTTGCATTTTTCTTTGTTTTATTAATTTCAATAGGTCTTGCATGGATGTGGGACAAGAAATGCAGAGAGTGTCAAGAATTGAAAGATGAAGATGATATTCATTGGAAAGTGGGGGGAAGTAAATGAAGTTTGGTCAATGGGTTTTCAATGAAAATTTCTGTGCGAGTGTCACCTCTTTTTTACAAACTAAACCGATTCCTCCCACATTATAATTAAAATGAACAAAATAACATCAAAACAATATCTTGAACAGATAAAGAAAACTAGGGCATTAATGATTGGTCAATTAACTTTTGTCGTCGACGAATACAATAAACGAATGAAAGAGTTAAATGATAGATTAAACATAAGTAAAACAAAAGCAAAACATATATAAACCCTTTATTCGTAGATATATTACAATGAAAACAGAACAACAAGAACAAAATGACAAAAAAGAAATGATTAAAATGAGAAAGAATGTTAAAGAAATTCAAAAACCCTATGTAATGAAAAATGATAAAAGTTTATTTATTATTTATCAAGGAAGAGTGGAAATTTATGAATTAAAAAGGGTTGAAACTAAAAAAGAAATTGATGAAGAGAATGGAGAATGTTGTTACGATTATGAAGAAATTTATGGTAAAGGTTGGAATAAAGAACACGAATACGAAATGAATAAAGGTAATGGTTATAAGAATGTTGGATTAAAAAACAATGGAGAAGAAGAGGATTATTAAAATGAAAACAAAAACAAATAAAGGAAAATGGAAATATCAGACTGTTGATGGAGAAGATATAGAATATTTTAAGACTCGAGAAGATGCAATATTTCATGCTATGTGTCATTGTGGATTTGGGATTTTGAAGGTAGAGGATTATTAATATGAGAAAAAGAAAAATAGGACAATACGGAAACTCTTGGGTTATCAAACTCAAACCCCAAGATGTAATTGACTTCGGTCTTGTTAAAGGAGATGAAGTTGATATTGATGATTTGAATTTGATGGAAGAAGATGATGGTGATAGAAAAAAGTTGGTGGCTTATAGAAAATGAATGCAATGGGAAACACAATAAGAAGATGTGAGAAGTGTAACAAAGTAGTAAGAAGTAAGTCTGGATTTTACATAAGCATTTACTCCCGTAAAACTTACAAGAATGGAGAACACGGTTTTCTTTGCAGTAAATGTTATGAGAAGTTGGAAAGGTGGTTCAAGAGAAAATGATGAACATAGCACAGATAATAAAAGATTTTGATGAGAAGGATTTGATTAGTCACATTGTTTTGATTGGAGAGAAAGGATCAATTAGAAATATTGAGATAGGAAAGAAAGAAATAGATTGGGTGTTGGAACAATGAAACTCTTTAAATGTCCAGATTGTTCAAGAGAATATGAAAGAGATTATACTATAAATTACACCACTTGTCTATGTGGAGAACCCATGAAGGAGGTCAAATCAAGACCTCTAACGAATGAAACTTCAAAAGATGACCAAATGATACTCAAACAAGCATTTGAGCGTGGAAGGGTTAAGGGGAAGGAAGAAACAATTGAAGAAATAATCAAGATGATTGATGATAAAAAGATAAAGGTGAATTTGAAATGAGTTTAAGTGATAAAAGTAGTTGGTTAATGGACGCTTATGAAAAACACTATTATAAAAAAGATGTTAAAAAAGCAATTCAAGAGTTGAAAGCTGAATTATCAAGACCAATTTATGGTTTTACTCCTTGTTCTTGTTATTATGGAGAGGATTCTGAATGCAAGGGTATTAATCATAAAATAGACAAAATATTCGGTGAGGAATTGAGCAAATGATTGGTTATTTAATAATTGCTTTTTTTCTTGGAATGTTTTCTTTAGGAGTTCTTGTTTATGTTTTTATTCGTTTTGGTTCTGATTATGATTCTCATCAAGAACAACATAAAAAATACGCATTACAGAAAGATGGTGAAGACAAATGAAGTGGTATTTAAATTTACTAATAATTTTAATTGGGATTTTATTTTTATTAAGTCTAGTAATGCCTGGTTATCAAACAAAAAAGACTTGTGAAAGTTTAGGATTATTGCAAGAAAATAAATTTAATTGCATGGATAATGATGGAAATACTTGGTCTTTAGGGTGGTCTTCAGAAATTGGAAAAATAGATTGGAGATGGAATAGAGATTATTGTGCAAATAAATGTGTAGACAATCTCTGTTCTAATGAGAATGGATTTATTTGTCAAAATGACCTACTTCAATGAAATGACGGAGAAAAAGCAAAATGAAAGATAGACAATATGTAAAAAGAGAATTAAATTTATTTGGATTAGTTGAAAAGTTTAATATTCCCTATATTGAGGTAATGAGAGTTTATGCTTTATTTAATGCAAGAGTTTATTCAAAAGCAAAAACAAATAAATTATTTATAAAAAGTTTAGAAAATAAAACCTATGATCTTACTGAAAGATATTTTATGATTAATAATATAAAGGAGGACAAACACAAGTAAAATGCCAAGTATAGGAGAATCCGCAGAGAACTATGTTCCAGCATCAACTCTTACAATTGCAGATTTAGAAGCTGTTTCCGTTAAGGAAGAAGTTATTGAAAAAACTTACAAAGAAGGAACAGACGACGAATATACAAATAATGTAATAGTTCAATCTGGAAAAGATTATAGAGTTCCAGATGTTGTTTTGAAACAGTTGAAGGTTATGATTGAAGCAAAACCAAAGATGACAACTTTCAAAGTAAAAAAAGAAGGAACTGGAATCAATACAAGTTACACAGTAATACCTTTAGATTAATTGTAACAAACATTTAAATATTATTTATTATTTTTTTATTATACCCTAAAGGGTATCAACATTTCCTAACGGAAATGTAAGACGCAAGGGAAAGCTGTTAGGAGATAGCATTGGTCTTATAAACCAAGAGGAGTGGCTAGAGCGAATCACGCAGGTTCGAATCCTGCCCCTTGCATTGGATAACCCAAGACACTGATGACAAGACTTGGTTAAGTCCAGTTGTTTAAACAACACGCTCGAGAAAGACGAGCAA
>Ga0222679_1000253_pt1 | contig 21979 bp, 25 predicted proteins | sample AntAcemetagen939_FD_179843 | JGI IMG/M metagenome (GOLD analysis project Ga0222679, IMG submission 179843) | Saline water microbial communities from Ace Lake, Antarctica - #939 | ecosystem: Environmental > Aquatic > Non-marine Saline and Alkaline > Saline | place: Antarctica: Ace Lake...
CCCACAATCAAAATCCTTATAATTAAATATTTATATATATTATAATATTATATATATTAAAAAACAACTATTAGTTTAAAACAACTATTGAAAACAAAAAGGATTCTACTTAAGGATTCTACTTAACCATGTAACTTAAAAACATACAAAGCTATGCTATGCTAGTAATACGAGGGGGTAATATGGGGGGGTAATAGTGCGATTTCATATATAAAAACGTCTGTTTTTCAAACACGTATTTTAGCCTGTTTTTGGCCTGTTTTTGATGTGTTTTTGATGTTGATTTTTACGTTAGGCCTATGATTTTGATTAAAAAGTTGAGGTGTGTTATATATGGTTTTTGATTTATTTTCATATATAAACCCGTTTTTTTGGGGGGGGTAATAATTGGGGGTAATATTAGGGGTAATCGTGGGGGTAATGTTGGGGGGTAACTGTTTTTAATTATATATGAAAATAATTCTGAGGGAATCTTTAGGCTGTTTGAGAGTACTTCTCTTATTTTTATATATAAGGGGTATATTTCTATAGATAGCCTTAGAAGTCTGCTTATTTAAGCTTATTTAGGCCTACGTTTGGATTCTGTAGTGCTAATGAATACCCCTTTTACCTGTATATGGTTGGGTTAGGTGGTGCAAGGTACAGTAACTGGCTACTGTATAACTGTTACTGTAAGGTACTGTTACTGTATACAGTTACTTGTTACAGTATATGGTTACTGTATACTGTATCTGACAGTTACTGTTACTGACTACAGTATACCAGTTACAGTACACAGTTACTGTATATCAGATACGTGTATAGTGGCCTACCATATAGTGGTAACACATACAACACATAGCACCATACACCAGTGACAAAACTACAATATATATAATAAGATACACCATAACATAACATATATAATAAAACATATATAATAAAGAAGTGTTACGAGGGGGAAGGGGTAAAAACAAAATAGGCCAGAATAGGATGTGGGTATATTTGTAATTTTTTTATATTTTTCTGGCCATTAGGGTATTCCTCTATTTTTTTTATTATTTTTTGGTTAGGTTGGGTGTTTTCGTGTCAGCGCAACCAAGCAGTCATAGAACTGATAAAAAAGGGATTGAAGCAGAAATAAACCGAAAGATTTATGAATTCGTGTCCCTTTCTTAGAATAAAATGGTCAATGAAGCAAAAACAGAAATCATTGTTAGGGAAATTCTAAATAAGAATAAAATTAAATTAGAAGAAGAAACTGAAGAATTTGTAACAATAGAAGAGAAGAAATCAGATAATCCAAGAATACATAAGTTATTAAAAAATGCTTCAAAAAGAGGTAAAGGTTCTGGATTGCCTGAGTTTATTATTTCTTTCCATAATAAAGATTTACTGATTGTCATAGAATGTAAGGCAGATGTAAGAAAACATAAGAGTAAGACTTTAGATAAATATGTTGATTATGCTGTTGATGGGGCATTGTTATATTCTTCTTATCTTTCAAAAGATTTCAATACCATATCAATAGGAATCTCAGGAGAAAATAAAAATGAATTGAGAATAGATACTTTTTTACAGGTCAAAGGAGAGAGAAAAGCAAGAGACTTAAAAATAAATAAAATCTATGATTTTAAAGATTATTTCAAAATCCTTAAGAAAGATGCAATAAAAGAAGATATTGACTTTAAGACATTGATGGAGTATTCAAAAGTATTGAATCAGAAACTTAGAGATGATTTTGAATTTGAAGAAAATTTAAGACCTCTCGTTGTCAGTGGTATTCTTTTAGCTCTTGAAGATGATAGTTTTCGTTCTGCCTACCCAAGAAAAAAGAAACCACTTGAAATAGCTAACTTTCTGATAACTACCATAAAAGAAAGATTAGAGCATGATAACATTAATGGTGTGAAAAAAGATACTATAGTTGAGAAATATAATTTTCTGAAAACAAATACTCAAATAATAACAGAGAAGACTAAAGATGGTAAACCCAATGACCACCTAAAAAATATTATAAAAGAATTAGAAGAAAATGTTAGACCTTTTTTGGCAGATTACAAAGAGTATGATATCATAGGTAAATTCTACAATGAATTTTTAAGGTATGCTAATGGTGATGGTGGGTTAGGCATTGTTTTGACACCAAGACATATAACTGAATTATTTGTTGATTTAGCAGAAATAAACAAGGATAGTGTGGTGATTGATAATTGCTGTGGAACTGGTGGTTTTCTTATAAGTGCTATGAAAAGAATGGAAATTCAAGCAAAAGATGATACGACAAAAATAAAAGAGATACATGAGAATCAGCTTATAGGAATTGAGAACAACCCTAAAATGTTTACCCTTGCTTGTTCTAATATGATGTTGAGGGGTGATGGAAAGTCAAACATTCACCAACAAGATTGCCACCAGATTGATGAGGAATTAATAAAGAAATTAAAGCCAACAGTGGGTTTACTAAATCCACCTTATTCAAAGGATAATGGTCATAAGGAACTTGTTTTTATTGAGAACTGCCTATCATTTTTAGAACCTCATGGAATTTGTGTTGCTATCATTCCTCAATCTTGTGCCATGAACACAAAAAAAGGTAATCTTGCAGTAAAAAAAAGATTACTGGAAAAGCACACTCTAAAGGCAGTCATGAGTATGCCTAATACTTTATTTGAGGATAGTGATAAGAATTCTGTAACTTGTGTTCTTGTATTTGAAGCCCACAAAAAACATAATGAAAACACAAAGACATGGTTTGGTTATTGGAAAAATGATGGATTTATCAAAGTCAGACCTTATGGGAGAATAGATTATTCTGGAAGATATAAGAAAGAAATAAGAAAGTTATGGCTTGATAGTTATTACAATAAAAAAGAGATTTTAGGATTTTCAGTATTGAAACACATAGAAGATGAAGATGAATGGCTTGTAGAACCTTACATAACCACAAGATTTGAAAATCTTAAAGATAAAAGTTTTGAAGACACTCTCAAAGAATATACTACATTCCTTTATTATAATGGATTAACAGATAATGTTTCAAAAGAAAGTAAAAGTAAAAATAAATTAATATTAGATTTCAAGAAGTGGAAAACTATAAATATAAATAAGTTGTTTGATGTCAAAGGTTCAAAGACCACAGATAAGAAAGTTCTTGATGAGGTGAATATCAATGGTGAAAGGAAATATCCTTATGTAACAACACAGGCTTCAAATAATGGGGTTAGAAACTTCTATGATATTTACACAGATGAAGGCAATATACTCACAGTAGATAGTGCTGTTATTGGTTTCTGTTCTTTCCAACCTTTTAACTTTTCTGCAAGTGACCATGTAGAGAAATTAATACCTAAATTTGATATGAATGTCTATAGAGCCTTATTTCTGACCACAGTAATAAATATGGAACAATACAGGTATTCTTATGGAAGAAAGCTTAATCAAGAAAGAATAAGGGAAACAAATATTAAATTACCTTTTAAAGGGGAAGAAGTGGACTGGAGTTTCATTGAAAATTACATAAAAGGCTTAGATTACTCAAAATATCTAAGATAGCACTTAAACCATAACTTCTGACTTCTTACACAGAAACCTCACTTTATACACAGAAGCTACTTTATACACAAAGCCCTTCCTTCCACAAACTCTTTTATCTTTACTCAAGTTTCAACACCTTCTTTAATCTGGTTAATTCTTCAATCCTTGCTCTACCAACTAAAACAAGCCTATCATAATAAGAAGTGTCTTCATCCTTCTGCATAGAATCTCTATGGTCTTCGTAATTTGCTAACATAACTGATAAATCTTTTAATCTTGTATTAAGATAATTTAAATAAATATCTTCAGAACTAATATTTCTTCCTTCTTCTGAAACCATGTTTGAACTTAATTTAGACATTATCTTCACCCACTATTTCATCAATATCTTTTCCACAAATTTTACAAAGAACTTTACCTTCATTTTATCCTTTTTCTTCCAATTGTATGTTTGTTATCCGTATTTTCTTTTTGGTTTCTCTTATTATGCTTATGGTGACATCATATTTAATGTCGGGATTGAATCGTTTCTTTCTTTTACTGTATTGATCCCATGCTATCATGAAACTTTTTGTTGGCATGTGTAATATCATGCTTTCACCAGGTAAAAGGCCTAAATTATTTATTTTGGTGTGGGTTGTTATTGTGTGTATGGTGTAGTCTTCTCGATTTTTTATTCGTCTTGGACTGTTCAGGAAGTCGTGGATGGTTAGGGTGTATTTCTGTTTTGGGTCGGGTAGTATGTTGGTCCAGTGTAATTCTGGTATTCGGTCTATGATAAGTTCTTTGAATGTTTTACTTATCACACGGCATCACCACACTCATTATCTGTTGGTTTACTTCGGGTGATGTCTTTTTTATTGAGGATTTCTGTTTCTCCTTTAACTGTGATTATGCTTATGAGATTGTTGTCTTCTTTTAATATTTTCGCTGTGTATATGGTTCTGCTTTTATATTCTATCTTGTACATTACATTTTTCTTGTATATTGTTATAGCTTTGGCTGTTCCATTCATCCCTATCACTCTCTATCTGTTTTCTAGATTCTATTGTCTAATGGTGTTAATACACTCATATATTTAAGCTTTTGTATTAACTATTGAATAGTTATGGTTTTGGTGTTGAGTTAAGTTTATATACTTCATTCTCCTTACTACTTATTAGTTTAATTATCAATAGAGTTATCACCTCTTTTCCCCAATCTCGCGATGGGGGTTTTCATAATCACAAGCATTAAAATGAGGTAGTATAAAATCCCGGAATTACCACAATTAAAACAGAAAAAAATTGTTTCTAGAGGTATTAATGCAAAATCATACTTGTTTTCTCGTGTTGGCGGTTACGAGCTTAAAGAAGCTGACGATGGCATTGTGGTTAAGGGTTATATTGCAACCACTCATTTAGATGACGGATTTTATGATGAAAGTCGTGATTTATTTGTTAGAGACAGGATTAGTGTTGACACTTTACATTCTTGGGCGGATCAAATTAATAATGGCAATCCTAAAGTTAACAAGGTAAGCGTTCATCACAATCGTGAGCCACGAGTAACCGGAGTTGGCATTAAAGGTACTGCTCGTGTTGATAGTTTGCCGGGTGGCGATTACGCATTGTACGTGGACAGTCAAATTAACAAGGCAAAGGATAATTATGAGGATGTTAAGTATGAAGTGGATCATGGTTTAATGGATAGTTTTAGCATTGAATTCACCACTAAAGACCCGCTCACTCAAGAATATATTGAGGGCGCGGTTGTTGAGGAACAATCAGGCAATGGCATTATCCGTACTCTTCTGCCTTCTACTGAATTAGAGGGTTGGACTCTTGCAAGTCAACCTATGAATCCTCATGCTGTTATGCTTAAGGAAGTTATTAATCATGTTAACGAACAGAAAGAATTGAATAGAGATAAAACCATTATTATGGAGGAAGGTAAAATGAGTGAAGAAGAAACAAAACTAGATGAAACTGTTGAAGAACCCTCACCAAGCGAAGAACCTGTAAAAGAAGAAGCTTCGGTTGAAGAAACCCCTGCCGAACCTGTTGCTGAAGAAGCAGTTAAGGAAGATGTAGACGAGAAAGAAGCTTTTAACAGATTTAAAACTTACGAGGCTAAACAGAAAAGAGACAGTGAACTTAAAAGCATTGTTAAAGAAATAAAATCTCAATTAAGCAAAGAACTTGATAAAGTTGAGGTTAAAGAGAAAAAACTCTTGAACAAACCTGAATTAGGTGTTAAGGAAAAAGAACTTAAAGAATATAATGACGGTATTAGAGAGTACAAAGAAAACAAGGATGGAAGCATTCAATTCAAGACAAGTATGAACGCTCAATGGTTTATGGCAGGAAAAATGTCAGACAGCATGGGATTAACAGTTGGCGGTCTTAAAATGGACAAAGGACCTTGTGAGGCTAGAGAGTTTAAAACTTTCAATGTTAACGGAAGATTCCTTGAAGCAAAAGGTTTAGGTATTACAACTAATCAGAATACTGACACAGACTATTTACTGTCAGCAGCTGAATTAAGTGACGTGTTCGACCCGATAATTTACAATGCTTTGAATCAAGCTACAATAACATGGAGTATTTTAGCTAAAGATGACATGTCTAATAAAGGCAATAATCAAGTGCAATTTACTCTGAAAACAGCAGCTAACACTACAGCAGGAGCTTACACAGGTAATGCAGTTGCTCTCGGTAATGTTACAAGACTTAAGTATCAGACTAAGTTTAAAAAGTACCAAGCAGGAATTAGTGTTGATGGCGATATGATTGCAGCGGCTCGTGGCGGACCTATCGGTGATGTTTTCGCAAGAGAAGTTAGAGATAGCACTGATGATTTGATGAGTGAGATTAATAAAGCTTTATTCGCTGAAGTTGGACTTGAAACAGCGGCTGGAGTTATAGGCTTTGAATACATTGCTGACAGTACAGGAAACACTACAATGTATAATTTAACACGTAGTGCAGCTAATAGACTGTCTCCTGATAATGCAACACAAACTTACATTAACGGTGCAAGCGCTGATTTAGCTATTGGTAATCTTAGAAAAGCTAAAAGACAGTGTTTGGTTGATGGCAGTGACATTAACAATTTAGTATTCGTAGGCAGTTATATTCAGGGCGATAAGCTCAGAGGAGTTTATGATAGTTTACAAAGACTTATTCCAACAAGCAGCAGGTTTGGTTTTGAAGGAAGACCTGAATTTGACGGCATACCGTTCTTTGAAGACAAGGATTGTAATGATGACGATGTATTCCTAATTGACCTTGACAGTCATCGTATAGCGATTTGGGTTCCTCCAACACTGGAGATGTTAGGAAAGGATAGTGATAGTCAGAAAGGGTTTATTAAAACTTATTTCGCTACTTATAATAGGGCACCGAGAAGACTTGTCATGATATATGGCAATGCAACATCTTAATGAGGTAAAAATAAAATGGCATTAATAACACCAAGTGAGCTGACCAGATATGACGCTCCAGGAAATGCAGTATCTAGCTCTTCAGGAACAGCAAAGAAGAGAGTTATGTACGTGCTTAAAGCAACAACTACCGCGGCAGCTGATGGAGTTAGCATTAAAGCTTACGATCCAGAACTGTCAAGTATTGATTTAGTTGCTGGATTAACTCAAGGAACATCTATAGCTATAGGTACAGCTCAAGGAAGTGCTACTTCATGGGGTAATGGAACTGTAGTATTTCAGATAATAGGTGACATGGGTTGTTTAGTTTACGGAAGTCTAGCATAAATGGTGGTTTAAAGTGAGCACAGCAGCAGGAACCGTTACAAAACTTGAAGGAGGACTCGCGCAGGAATGGGTAGAGGTAACACTTGACCAACCTACAGGGTTCACTTACACCAGTAAATTAAGCACAGTTTACGGATGTACTTATACAGCTTCAAGCGATGTTAGTTCAGGAACTGTAACCCCTTACTACACTAAAAGTGGAAGAGTAATAACTTTCATGCTCGGCAATGGTGCTGGAGCAACAAAAACAGTGTTTGTAAATATTGTGGGAAGACTTTAAAACAACCATAAACATTTTTTATTTTTTTTTATTATATTATTATGATTATTGGAGGATTGATTATTATGAGAAAATGCGTTAACTGCCCGTGGAAGGGTACTGAAGAAGAAACAAAGAACCAAAATTTTTGTCCAATATGTGGAGATAATACTGAAGCTGATGGAGAAACAAGCCCTCTTGATTTAGATGGTGACGGTGATTTTGACAAGGATGATACAAGAATAGCTGGTCGAGTTCTGGCTAAAGCAAGAAGTTTAAAGAAAGGTAAAAGATAATGACAACAGCTGTAATAACAGACTTTATAGATATAACATCGGCAGGAACACTTATCCCTGCACTTATTGATAGTTTAAACGCTCACGGTACTGCTGTAAGATCAATAAGTATAGGTAATAAAGTAAGATTTTACAGGTCAGGATAAGAGGGTTAATATATGACTGCAACTTATTCCGACCCAATTAATCTAGCTAGATTCCTCAATATAGAGGCACGAGTGCCAGCATTAAGACCGCCCGGAGCAAGTCGTAAGCAAGAAACAATTGGAACAGATAATGGCACTGTAACAACTTTCTTCACAGACTTCGGATTTATTATAGACAACACTCTTATTCTTTACACTAGCAACGGTACTGGTTCAGCAGTCTTAGGAACTAGCGAGTACACTGTTGATTTAGATATGGGAAAGATAACTTTGGGAAGTACTGGAACAGCTGCATTAGGAACCAGTAATTTGTTGGGAGAGTACTCTTATGTGGAGAAGGATATTACTAACACTCAATTACAGGAAGCGCTTAATCGTGCTCAAGCAGATATTGATGAGAAAACAGACAATCACTGGGCTGACACTAGTGGTAGTGCAAGCGCAACTCCTGATTATAATCAAGTGACTGAAGAGAAACACGTTGGGAAAGGGAGATTTAACCGTGATTACTTCACGGAAGAATTCCCAATCCCAAACGTACAAACCATGACTAATGGCACAGTAACTAGTGGTACTGCAAGAATAGTTGTTGACAGTACAGATGGATTTCCTAATAGTGGAAGTTTTGCAATAGAAAATGATAAGATAAGTTATACTGGTAAATCAGGAACAGCTTTTAATGGTTGTAGTGGTGTTGAAGCTCATGATAGTGATAAACCAGTTACTAGTTGGGTGATAGAATTTAGCAGTACACAATCAGGAAGTGAACCTTCATGGACTGTTATGCAACAAGACTCTGATTATGACATTGAACTTATAACAGGAAAAATTCACTTGTACCGAGCTGACTTTGACCTGCTTTACACTAACTCTCAATATCCTGGAAGGTTAATACCTAACAGGTTTCGTATTACATATCAACATGGAAATGAGGGTATTCCTGGTGACATTAAACAATTAACTCTTATGCTTGCAAGTAAAGATTTAATGCATTCCACTTTGAGACGAACCACTATCACAGGTCAATCAAGTGATAAAGCTGACAATTTAGGCATTGACAATGCATGGATTGATAGTATAATAAGAGAACATACAAGTATGAAGTCAAGAAATGTATGATAACTTGAGGGTTATCAAATCATTTGCCGAGGCACTTATAGAATGACTACAGCAAAAATAACTTATAAGACTTTAGAAAGTCAAGCGTTCACTAACGTATTTGATATTATAAACACTAGAAGTCATGTTCGTGACCCTTGCGATCCAGCAGGAAATAAGATAAGAACATTTGTTTATGATTCTGATCCTTTTATGACAAGTTATGATTATGATTTATTACCTCACATTGTTGTTGACTTACCAGAGTTAGAGCAAGATTTTAAGACTGTAACTGGTGATAAGAAAATGATGAGATGGCGTCATTCAATCACTGTTCGTACAGGTAAGAATGGTAGGAGTAATTTCAGTCAGCAACTTGGCCGTGTTGACATTCTTAATATTGGCGATGACTTGCAAGAATTATTTAATAATCCAACTCGTAAAAGCACTCTTAAAGGTTTTGGAATGAAAAATGTTAAGCTTACTAAGGAAGATTCTGACACTGGAGTTGTTGAGGGTAAGGATGTGTATGAAGCAACTTACACTCTTGAATATGACTCTTTTATGAATGTTACAGGGAGGAGTTGTTAATGGTTGCAACAATACGAATTGATAATAGTGGAACTATTAAAATGATGGCTGGACTTAAGAAAATTCCCAGAGGGGTTAAGAGGGCAACAGGAGCTTACTCTAAACTTGTGGTGAGAAGATTAAGAAGTGGTCTTATGAATTCAGAAAGAGCTACATCATCAAGAGCTCTTCTCAAACCAGGTATTAAAGCTAAAAGAAAAAGTAACAGTGTAAGTGTGATTCAAATACCGAGACAAGCATTTTTACTTGACAGTATGAAACCACATTATGTGGCGTTAAAACGTGGAAGAAAGATACGAAGCTGGGTGAATAAGCATTACGGCAATCTTGCGGTAAGTAGGAAGTCCAGAGTTTTCTTTGGACCTCGTGGTGGAATAGTTCACAAGAAAGGAAAGAAAAGTGCTTTGTATGTTACACCAGACCCGTTTATTGAAAAGAGTTTAAGAGGAACAGAAAAGAAGCTTGCAGAATTATTAGGAAGAGATATTGGCAGGGCATTACGAGGAGGATAAAATGACATTATATAAACATAGAAATAAGAAATGTGGAATCATAGCAATAACTGATTCTAAAGGAAAAGTGCACGTTCTTAAACCAGGAGAGGAAGTCAGTATTGACAGAAAGAGACCTGGTAATGGCGTGGTATGTGAAGAGACTGTTGAAGAGAAGAAAATAACTAAGAAATTTATGGAGGAAGATTAATATGGCAACAGTATATCCTGAAGACGCACATCAAGAATTCGTGCTTATTGGAATAACAGAACAGGGAGGTAATGAAGTTCAATTCGGTTGTATAACAGAAGATATTTCAGCAATGGATTGGGGTGAGAAAGATATTGAAGGAATACCTTTAGTGTGTGGTGGTCGTGTGGCTAAAAGAACACCTATGACTGATGAAAGCATAACATTTAAAGGTTATCCTATCAGTGCAGACCTTGACGGTACAGGTGGAATACAACAATTTCATCCGCAAGAAACAGCAGACACAACAGACCCTATAGCAGTGTCTAACACTAATCTTAGAGATAAGTATAGAGTTGTATTATTATGGTGCGATACATTACCAGCATCACCAACAGCAGCGTCAACAGTTCCTGGAGTTGGAACAGCGGCAGCTAGAATACAAATCTTTAACGCTTACATGACAGCTTATAAACCATCATTTGATGATAAGATTTTAAGCGCTGAGATGACATTCAAATGGACTCCTTTCCAAAAAGATGGAACAAGGAATAAAATTGAAGAAAGCACTATTGGAACAGCACAACTTCCAGCAGTGACAACATTTTAAACATTATTTTTTTTTATTATTTTAATGAACAGGAGGGAATAGATTTATGGCATCAAGAGAAGAAGTTATTGAACAATTAAAAACAAGATTGAAAGAAGTGGTTCCCATGAGTCGTGTACCGCCTAAATCTTTAATACGATTTAAGGATTTAGCAAGTGAAGAGTTTGAAGGAGATTATGGAATGACATTTAAGTTCCTGATAGATTTCTATTATGGAGTTATCATTCCAGGAACAGAACCTTTAGAAATAGTGATTAATAATCATGAGGAAAGACTTCAAACTATTGAAAAACAAGAAGAACCAGAAAATACTTCTGAAGGAAGAGTAAGTCTTTCAGGAAAAAGAATAGGGGGGAATAGAAAATGAGTATATTAAAAAAACATTTAGGAATAGGAGAAATATTAAAGGTGGGTGATGATGAGATAATGCTTAAACCATTAGATGTGGAATGGTTACCTAAGTTTTTTAAGATAATGAAAGCTTTTAGTGGAGCTAAAGAAGGATCGTCTACTGCTGAAATGATGGAGCATGTTGATGACGAAGGACTTAACGCTATTCGTGATGTGGTTGCTGAAACTATAGAGCGTAGTTTACCTGATGAATCTGAAGAGGACAGGAAGCAGTTCGGTCTTAAATACATGGGTCAAATACTTGGCGTTGTGCTTAAACTTAACAGTGCAAATGTTGAATCTGGTGATGGAAGAAAAGCAAAGATGATTGATAAAATCAAGGAAATGAAGGATAAGAATGCAAAATCCGTTTCAGAAAATACAGAATAAGATTAAAGGCGGTGGTGATGGCAGTAGAGAGTTCACAATTAAAGATATTATAGAAGTTCATCATAGGTTTATGAAAACTTACGGGTGGATTAGCTTGAGTGAATTTAGAAAACTACCAATACCATCTTTTTGGAATCTTCATAATTGTATTAATGAAGACGCTCGGAGAGAGCAAGAAGCTTACGATAAATCAAACAAGGGAGGAAGAACGAGATAATGGGTTTTCAACAAACTTTCAAGAATGTTATTGAAGTAGTTTTTAAGGCAGGTAAGTTTAATCAGCAAATGCAAGAGTCTAATAGGTCTGTAATGCAGTATCAGAGGAATATGCAGGCATGGTCTAAAAATATGAAACGTGTGTTGCAAGAGCGAGGTCTTGATAATTTAGTTAAGAAAAATGATTCTCTTGCTGGTTCTTTAAGAATGGGTAAGGAAGAATTTGGTGAAATGACTAAGTCAGGAAGAAAGTTTAGCAGTGCAGGTGGTCGTTTTGGAAGTAAGGTTAGAATGATGACTGCTGGTCTTAAAGGTTTCAGAATGGAAATGCTTGGAGTGATGTTTTTTGGCATGGCTATGCAGAAATTCTTTGTCGGTCTTTTACAGCCAGCTTTGGAAGCTGCCGGAGTTTTTGATCTTATACGTATAGTGTTGCAAGTGTTGTTTCTTCCGATTATTATTTTGTTACTTCCGTATCTTATTAAATTAGCTGAATGGTTTATTAATCTTCCAGAACCAATTAAGAAAGTTATTGGAGCTTTCGTTATTCTTGGAGCCATAGTTGGCACCGTATTATTTCTTTTTGGAATGATGAGTTTAGGTATTGGAGCTATGATTGAAGCATTCGGTGGTATGGGTGCATTCTTTTCAAAAGCAGCAACAGTTATTGTTGGTGTGATATTTATTGTATGGGGGGCGTTTAGAATTTTAAAAGGTTATCTTGAAAGTGATTGGTGGACTGGTGTTAGCGGTGTTCTTTTAGTATTTGCTGGATTAATTATACTTGTTTTTGGCGGTTGGATTCCTCTAGCCATAGGTGCTGCTATTGCTGCTTTAGTTCTTTTAGGTGATAAATTTCCTAGTGTTGCAGGAGCTATTATGACTGCTATGGCACCTCCAATATTATTACTTTTAGGTTTAGCTGATATTATAAGGGTTATAATTAAACTTATCACAGGAGATTTTAGTGGTGCTTGGGATGTTATCACTGGCAAGACGAGTTGGGCTGCTTCTTTTATGAGTGCTACTTGGGCTAAAGTTACTGGTAAAATAGCTGATGACACTGAAGAAGCCACTGTAGAAACAGTTAGTATGTGGGATTCTATGTTTAATAAGCTTAATGAAAAAACAACAGAAGGTATGAGCACTAACACAGCAACTTTTGAGCAAGGATTAGGAAGTATGTCAACAGCTGTTGAAGATAAGTTCTTGCCGTCAACAGAGGTAATGAAAGAATCTTTCGCTGGTTTAACAGAGGAATCAACTAAGTTCAGTGAAGAGTTAATGGAGAATAATAAGGAGTTTTTAGATTATGATAAAAATCTTCTTAAAGCAGCTGAGACATCAACAGCTTTTGCTGATATGATAACTAGTGTTGAAATTCCTGCGTTACAAGCTCAAGCTCTAGAATTATCTAATGTTAACGGTGGATTGGAGAAGATGATGAATTTGCAGAAAAAACTTAGAGGTGGCCGTTCTGATAGTGATTTTGTTAATATGGGTAAGGCAATGCAAAATGGTTTTGCTTTTGAAAAAATGGGTGCTGGGCTTAGTAAAATAACTGATAAAGCAACTGGCGATTCTCAATCATTTCAAGGTGGAAGACGTGTTGATGATTTCATTTACAGACCTGGACAGGCACCGATAAGTGTTAATCCTAACGACACTCTGGTAGGTTTTAAAGGTAGTAATGGTGCTGCTGGAGCTGCTGGTGGAATGACTATTAATCAAACTAACAATATTAGTGTTGGTGATCGTGCTGAGTTTGAAAGAATAATTAATGATAATAACACTAATCTTATTGATGAGTTAAGGAGGAATATATAATGGTAACAAATCTTAATAGTGTAACACTCACTCAAGAAGGTGTTCAAGTAACTATTGGAGCTACACGCCCTGAACGTACAATGGGTAATCTTATCACTGCAATTACAACTCCTAAAACTTTAGAGGGTGGTGGTAGTGGAACAACTAACATTGTTAATTTGAGACGTATTGAATCCAGATTTAATCTTGACGGGTATCTTGCTACAGGCCTTGCATCTTCAGATACTAATGGTAGCGCTCAACAGAAAGCAAGTGATATTATAACTATGTTTGAGTCTGGTAATGCTATTAATATGGTGTGGGTTGAGGGTGGTGCTTTCAGCGTTGTTCTTGAGAAGATGAGCGTTGAACATTTAATTGATGACGGTACTGAAGCTCAAGATGGAGAGGCAGAGTACGTTGTGAAATTCACTGCGTTGAGAGGTTCTGATTTAATATGACTGTTGGCTATGTTGTGCGAAAGGGAGCTGAAGAAATACCTATTATCTCTTTTGAAATTGACAAGCAAACTAGTCGTGCAATTAACATTGTTAAAGTTCAAATTCCAAGAGAGTATAATGGCAGTGTAATATTTAATGATGATTTAACACTTGGTGTTTACTCTGCTGATGAGGTTACTTTTACTAATGAGTTCAGTGGTTATGTGACTACTAAAAGACAGGAGAACGAGCTTAATATTACTATTGAAAGTTATGGTAGCATTCTTAACCGTATTAATGTAGCTGACGTTTACTATAATAAATCACCGGAATCTATTGTTGAAGAATGGGTTACTAACAACACTGATCTTACTTATGCAAGCACTGAAGTTTCAGGCATCACCATTGAAAAGTTTAAGATTAACGATCAAACTATTGCTCAAGGAATTAGTGAGTTAGGAAAGTTGTTGGATTGGCAGATAAGAACAGATAATGATAGGAATTTATTTTATGAACCTAGTGGTTTCACTCAATCAAACGCTGTTCTTGAAGTTGGAGTTAATTGCGTTCTTAACGGTAAATGGGATGAAGTGCCTGATCGTATAATTAACAAGATAATATTTGTCGGTGATAATCAACGTTTTAACACCCAAGACTTAGGTACTAGTGTTGCTGGAGGAACAAGTTTTCCTCTTACTTACAAGCCTGTTGGTAATGTTAAAGTTACTTTGGCCGGTGCTGAATTATTGGGTGGTGTTCAGGAAGCTAGTGGAACTTTTGATTATAAATGGGATTCTGATAATAAAGTTGTTATCTTTACTGACACAACAGGGAATGGTGATCCTATCATTGCTGATTACGAGTATGAAATTCCTGTGAAGATAACATCAACGAATGACCAATCTATTAGTGATAGTGGTGGGGTTCCTAAAGGAGTTTATAGTAAGAAAATAACTAATAAAAGTGTTAAGACTATGGCTGAAGCTAGAGATTTTAGTCAAACAGTTCTTGATAAGTTTAGTGAAGCAGGGCTTAAAGGAACTCTTCTTGCTAAGAATAGTTTAGATGTTGATGTTGGTCAGATAATAACTGTTAAGGATGATAATAATAGTGTTAATCAGAACGCTGTTATTCAACAAATTAAAGAGAAGTATCCTGACGGAATTCTTGATATTAGTGTTGGCAGTCAAGATTTTGAACAATTCGATTGGCAGGATGAAATTGAGGGTAGGTTAAGACAGCTTGAGGATGAACATGATAATAGTGATTTAATTCAGGAGTATCGTAGTGTTCAAGAAGAATTACAAGTAAACCTCACTAGAGATGTGAGAGCTAACACTCTTAAAGTTAATAGTAGTTGGATTTGGGGAAAGGCAGTTTGGGGAAGTGATAAGTGGGGTGATAGGCGTGATGGTGATAGTTTTCAGAATTATGACGGTGATTACACTTTTAGCAATGTATGGCTTGCATCAAGTGGCAGTGCTAATATCTCTAATCAAAAACTTTTGATTGAAGCTAGCGCTAATGATTTGCAAACAGCAAGTTTTAATGGTTGGAAGTTTGTTAATGATTATTCTTTATCTTTCGATGGCGTTAATGAATCTGTTAACACTAATTGTGATGTTGACTTGTCAGGTAGCGGTGCTTTCTCATTGTTTATGTGGTATAAGAATGGAGCTGGAAGTGGAAGTAATTATATTGCAAGTCAAACTCACGCTCTTAGCCCTTACGGTTCTGATTTTATTCTTGGTTATCAAAATGGTGGGTTATGGTTTAGAACTAAAACTATTGATGGTGGTAGTAAAATTTATGATGGCGGTTGGCATTTGACAGGTTTAACTTTTGACGGTACAACAGCAAGATTATATATTGATGGAGTAGAACAGGGTAGTGGAGTTACTCCTGTAGGTTTTGGCGGTGTAGGTACTGTTCGTCTTATGACTCGTGGTGATGGCGGTACTTCTTTTGCAGGGGGAAAGCTTGATTGTGTAAGTATTTGGGATAAGGTTTTAACCCCTGCAGAAGTTACTGAATTATATGGTGGTGGTGGAGTGTTTGATTATACTACTCATTCAGCTGCTAATAATCTTATTGCTTGGTATAAGATGGGTGATGGGGATAATTTTATTGGTCCAGCTCCTTTTATTGTTAATGATGTTAAGAACACTTATAATGGTGTAACAGTTAATATGGAGTCTGCTGATAAAAATACTGATAGCGTTCCTTTAATCTCTTCACTTACCTCTTTTCTTTCTCTAACTGACGGTCAAATTAAAACTAAATTAGAAAGGTCATCAAGCGCTGGAACTGCTGCAATGGCTTTTAGAGTTAACCCTTCAGGAACAGCTTTTTATTATGTTGCTGTTGACATGGCAGCTAACAGCGTATGTTTAAAAGCTCGTACAGGAGGTCCTAGCGGTACTGTATTGATTGGAAGTGCAGATTACACTATAGGTGATAATGCTTTCATAAGGGTTTATTATGATGGTAATAGCTTTGTTATAATAGGTGATGACAAAACAATTCTTGAATTAACAGATGACACTATTGGCACTGCCGGTTTTAACGCTGTTGGAATGCAAAATGGTAGTGTGTTTTTTAATAATATTAAGTTTTTATCAGGAGATGATGATGTATAAAATGGAGGAATGATATTCGTGGTTGTTACAAGTTATCAGATTGGGGAGAGTAGAACATCAATATTGGATAAGTTTAATGTTGACATGCAGTATGGTGCTGTTGGAACAGTTAACACTCCAGCATTAAGTAGTGATACAAGTTTAGGTGGAGAGATACTGCGTAAGGCAAGACAAGAGGTTGTGCAATTAACAGATAATATTGTGGTGTCAAACTTTGTTAACAGTCAAGAAGCTAACGGAAGTGCAATCACAGAATCAGGATTATTCTTTGAAGCATCTAATGGTACTGTAAGACAAAGAGCAGTCTTGGGCACTGTGAATAAAACTAGTGATAAAGAATTATGGATTGATACAAGAATTAAAGTTAATATAACACAATAAAATGGAGGAATGATAGTTATGGTAGGAAGTGCAACTTACGTTTTTGAAGATGGAACAGCTGGTGAAGCAGGAAGTGTTAATCAAGATATTGGTGAGATAAGAGAGCAAATAGGTATGTTAAGCACTGGAAGCGGAACAGCTATAGGTTCTGGAATTGTTCTCACAAAACAATTTGTCAGTAATGAATTCAGAACAGGTGACTTCACTAAAGTTGATTTTATGATATGGCCAAGTAACGGAGAGTTTAACGGTCCAACGCAGCTTTCTGTTGAAGTTGGAAATCCTAATGTGGGAACAGCAACATTCACTAACTTTCTTGAATTTAACGCTTTAGACGGGAGTACAGATGTTGGCATGGGTTCATTTATTTTAGCTGAAGATAAAACTGATGGAAGTCTTGGAAGTGCTAACGCAGTTCTTGGAGGTATTATAGGTGCTAATATTAATCAAAGTAAGGTAGCTGGGGGTAACGGAACTATCAGGGTGGGGTTAGGTGCTGGTTGGATTGAGAAAAACTGGATTCTTCAATTAAAAGCGTCAGCTCCTGGAAGTGGAACTGCACGTGCATTGTGGGATGTTAGGAAAGTTAAGGGAGGTCAAAGCTAAAATGGTTAATGAAGTACCTGGAAGTTATAGTAAAGCATTCTTAAGAAAGTTCGGTCATATAGTTTTTGAAAGACAAATGCAACTAGCTGATAATGGCATATCAAACAAATGGTATATACGAAGTGGAGCTTCAAGTATTGACATTCAAAAATGGTTATTGCCACAAGTTAAAAGTAAAAAATTAATAGACCTTGTTAAACTTAATAAATGGGATGTTGCATGTGACAAAAGATTTCATGATTATGTAGCTCACGAAATATTAAAGTATGTTCGTAGTAGCATAAAATACACTAGTGATGTTGGAGAGAACTGGCAGACAGCAGAAGAAACTTTTGATCGTAAGCGAGGCGATTGTATTGCTAAATGGGAAGAAATAATAACTAAAGATGGAATTAAATCAGCTGAAGAAATAAAAGTTGGAGATATTGTTTTATCTTATGATTTTAATAAAAAAGATTATGTTTACAAACCCATTATAAATGTATGGAATAAAGGTATAAAAGATATTAAAAGAGTACATTTTAGGAATGGTCAACACATTGATGTTACTGAAGAACATCACATGCTTGTAAGACAACATCAGAAAAAATCTGAATATGTTAAAACAGATTTGAAAGATGTAGACTTAACAAGATGGTGGAAAAGAAAAGTACCAATAGCAATAAAAATACCTTATGAGGTAACAGCAGGAATAAATGTTTGGTTGGATGAAGACTTAATGTTTATAATAGGACATTTCTTAGCAGAAGGATGGCATGGAAAAGATGGTAAAGTAGGTACTTGTGGTTATGAAATAAATGAATATATTATCCCTTTACTTGAAAAAAAAGACATACCTTTTACAGAAGGAAAGAATAATAGTGGAGTTCCAACAATCAATTTTTTAAAAAGTGATTTCAAACATTATCTTAGAACTCTCAAGAATAATAGTTTTGATATTCATTTACCAGAACATATATTTCATCAGTCAGAAAATAAGTTAACTGCTCTTCTTAATGGATTTTGGTTAGGGGATGGTCATAATGGTAATTATCCTGATAAAAGAGGGTGGGCTTCTAATAAACAAGAAGTGTATTCTACAAGTAGTCAGCAATTAGCTGAAGATATACAACGGATTGGATTACATATTGGTAAAACATTTCATATCTGGAAGCAAGAAAATCATGGTGGTTTGGGAAATGAACCTATTTGGAGAATAACTTATAATCCTAAAAGTCATTTTTTAAAAGATTTTGGATATTCTAAATTAAGTGAAGTTAGTATAAGTTATATTGAGGATTTAGGAAAACATCAAACTTATGATTGGGAAGTTGAAGATACACATAATTTCTTTTTTAAGAATGGTATTTGTACAAGTCAATGTGAAGATGGATCTATACTATTACTAGTTCTTGCTTCTATTGCTGGAATACCGCATAATCGTATACGATTACAATGGGGTAAGGTTGTTGGCGGAGGTCACGCTTACATAATATACAATGATGATATAGGCTTGGAAAAAGTGTTAGACTGGTGTTATTGGTATACTTCAATAATAATTAGGTGTAGGAAATGGTTCGGTCTTGAAAAGAATTATATTAATACTTGGGGCCTTGCAAGAATTAAAAAGTGAATGAGTTGATTAAGAATGGCAAAGATTGATGTTGTATTACAAGAGTTAAGAGATTTTAAGGATGAACAGAAAAGAATGTTTGAAAGATTTAACGAACAGAACAAGGAAGATCATGACAGTATTAAAACAGGACTTACCAATCATGAGATTAAAATAACTCATAACACTGAGTTTAAGAATAAAATTATCGGAGCTCTTATAGTGATTAGTGCATCAGTGTTTGGTTTAGCTATTAAAGCTTTCTGGGGAGGAATTTAAAATGAAAAATGAAAAAGAATTTTGGAAAAGCAAGACTTTGTGGGCGAATGCTTTAATTGTTGTTGCAGGAGTAGCTGTTGGCTTTTCAGACATGTTAACTGCTGGAAGTGTAATTACAGTTCTTGGAGTTGTTAACATGGTGTTAAGAATTATTACAACCACTAAACTTAGTTAATTAATTTATTCTGGTAGTTCCATTAGTGATAATGATTCTACCAGTATCTTTCATTATCAGAATTCTACTATCAATCTTTGGAGTGCTTACTGTTGTAAACACTTTAGTGCTGTTAACAATTCCGTCAAAAGCGTATACTGTAACATTACTTGTTCCAATAGGAAGATTAAAAGGAATGCTTGGATTGAATGTTCCGTGAGTTATGCCATCAGCAATGTAATGATAAACTAATGGTAGAATGCTTGACTGCCTTACCGGACGTATATCAAGAGCTAACTTGTTGGTTGTGTTTGTTGTTATATTGATTGGCCCGCAATCATCACTTGGCACAGTAATTGTTTCTTCATAATAATTCCCTTCATCATTAATACAATATTGATTGTTAGAACCACTATCACTTATCCCACCAGTTATTGCATACCTAAAATGATTAAGACTAATATTATTATTATCAGCTCCACTAACTAATTCAATATAATACGGAACTCCATTACTATCATTATTAAATATATTGCCTTTAATAATATTATCATCTGAACTTATTGACATTGAATGATTTAATTGATTCCACACACTGCTAAACTTAATGTAAGGAGGGTCAGCATAAGGACTTATAATGCTTGAAGCTGTTGCAGTGTTAAAAGTGTAATCACTTACTGCACCATTACCTGTCATATAATTTGCTTCATCTAAATAACAAGTACCGCCATAAGCACCTGCAACAACAGCACAACTAAGACTTGGAGGTTCTTCAACCCAAGCAGTAGTGAAAGGAATAGCCGCCGCTGGAATATCAACAAGCCATAATCTAAAATCATTAAGGCCTGTTACTAAACTAGTAACGTCAGTGTCATTAGCTGTTATTAAAACAGTAGACCCTAATGCTGAATTAATCACTATATGAATTGTGTTAAAATTATTACCGCCAAAAGTTGCAAATGATTGTCCTGCAAGAAATTGGTTTACAAGAATTGCATTGCCAACTTCAGTGAAAGTATTATTTATAATACTCCAATTAAAAGCATTACTTGATAACCTAACTCCATCACCACTTACATTAATGAAAGCTCCGTTAGTGAATGTTCCGTTATGATCTGTTACTACAAATCCATTACTGCAATTCTGTAAGGTAACATTATTAAAAAATGTTGATGCAGTAGCTACACTAATACAATCACCCCCACCACGAACAAAACCATCATAGAATGATATGTTATTAGATGTTGAACCTCCAGTTATTATCCCGCCATTAACACTGTTATTAATGTTTATCTCAAAACTTGATATTGTAACATTCTTATTTTCACTTCCTGAACTTATTGAAACAGCCCATTCAGTGCTAGCTCCTGTTGAGTTAATGATTAAACCGTTAATAGTAGCATTATTTAAAGTATCTGTTGATAAACAATAAGCAGATGTTTGACAATTAAATATACTTGTGTTAGTCATATTATAATTATTCCCACCAAATACCATGGCAAAAGCAGTAGCTGATGAATTAATAGACCTAAGATTAATTGTTGTAACATTATCACCAACTGAATGAAACGTTCTAAATCCTATTCCTGTAACATCAATAAGCTTTATGTTTGACGCTCCAGTATTTATATATACTCCTACTCCAAAATCTTTAATAGTGCAATTCTGTATTGTAACATTATCCACTGCTGTAATTTCAATACCATAATCTCCAGCTCCCTTATCACCTTCAAGAATTGCTCCTTTACAATCCACCACTACATCATCTTGATTAATGTATATTGCGTTTTCCGTGAAATTATAAACATCTTTTGTTGTTACATTAAAGTTTGTTGAATTAATAATCCAGTAAGCAGGATTGCTATCATCAACAGCATCAAAAATAACATAATTTCTACCACCACTCTCATCACCTTTCTTTCTTATGGTAAAACCATTATTAGCACGACTCTCATTAACCCATTCATTAAACCAATCAGTCCATAAAGTGTCAGTCCAATTATGATAATTACCTGTGCTTGCCTGTGTGTTTGTGAAAGTCCAGCTAATATTAATAAGGTCATAGTCAATTATTGACTGATTACAACCAGGTTCACCAACCCATGGCGTTCCTAAAGCATTAGAAGTATTTGCCCAATT
>Ga0222679_1000259_pt1 | contig 21502 bp, 33 predicted proteins | sample AntAcemetagen939_FD_179843 | JGI IMG/M metagenome (GOLD analysis project Ga0222679, IMG submission 179843) | Saline water microbial communities from Ace Lake, Antarctica - #939 | ecosystem: Environmental > Aquatic > Non-marine Saline and Alkaline > Saline | place: Antarctica: Ace Lake...
CAGCTTCTTTTAATGCATCTATAACTTCTGGTTTATCATAATCACTCAAATCAAATTGCATCATTCCTACTTTGTCACTTCCTTCTGGAAGACTACATTGTTTGACTACCATGTAATCAACACCCAATTTAACTGCCAGTTTTGCTTCTTCAACCATTTCTCTTCCCATTATGGTGGGAACAAATACTGCTTGCATTCCTATGTCTGTGGCAGACCCTTGTGCATCTCTTCGATTAACAATGTTTTCTATATTTCTAACAACTCTATTGAACCTATCTTTTCTGTGTATTGTTTTATATCCTTCTCTTGTTCCTGCAGAAAAACAAAATCTCATCCAATCGCATGTGTCCAAAACCGTATCTCGTTTCCAATCAGCATCTAATGTCACGCCATTAGTTGATATTGACATATCTACTCCTGCTGCTTTTCCTTCAACTAATCCATCATACACTGCAGGATTGCAAAGTGGTTCTCCGTCACCAATGTATCCAATGCTCTTAACACCAACTTCGCCTGCATCTTTCATTAAATTTAGCAATGCATCTTCTTTAATCATTTCTTTACTCGGATTTTGGAACATCCCATAACAAAATACACAGCTAACATTACAGAACTTGCTGAGTCCCATATCAATATGGACAGGGGCTATTCTTTCTCCTCTATCAAAGTGTTGTATCACTCTATCCATATGCCATAATGCCTTGGTTGTGTCATGCATCCTAGTATCCTGCTTCATTTTTTGCCCTCAATACCCTATTTATTATTTCTTTTTTATTCTGGCTCCATAAATTTATAGCATAATTTCCTTGCTTCATATTCTCATCACTATAAATGAATTCAGCAGTTGCATCCTTTTCCATTCTTTCCAATCCGTGCCAAGGATTGTGATAGATTTTTCCTGTAAAATAGAGTATGCCTCCAAGTGCTTCGCCAAGTTCCATAATATATAAGTCGCATCCATACTGTTTAAATTCTGGGAAGTTGTAGAATCCAAGTGCCTTGATTATCTTCCTTGAAAAGATTTCTGCTGTTGGCGCATTGAGAAGTGGTCCTGCAGTTACTTTACTCACCATTAACTCCTCTGGCATATAACTTGCAGCTAATCTCCAACCGTTGTGTTTATCTAACTCAGCAATCATTTCTATATCCCATTTCTTTTCCATAAACTCATGGTCATCATTTACCATTTGATAGTATTCATACATGAACTTTATAGGAATGTAATTTGAGACCTCTGCTATGAATAAGTGTGGTCCAATTTCAAATTTTATCTCTGGAAATTCTTTAATCAGTGGTTTGTATTCTTCTAACTTTGGGTCATCATCACAAATATACACGAACAAGTCTGCAATTGTTTTTGTTTTTATAAAGCTCTCTATCATTTTCTTGCACAACTCTGGTCTTTGCCATGACACAGTTGCTGTTAGTAATTTCTTCATAAAACAATATAACCTATTTCAGTTCCTCCTATTTTGTGAATCTTATATTGCGGGTGTGTCATTTCAAAAAGTCCTCCACTGACATATTTTTGTCGTCAACATAAACATCTCCCAATGGTTTTGCCATGATTAATTGGTCGTAATAAACATCATGTTTATGAAGCCATTCTACTGTTGCTTCATAATCATGCCACAATCTTGATGTATGGAGTATGATTGTGTTTCTTTCAAAATATAATTTATTTATTTTTTCAATGGCGTTCTTATTTGGCTTAACAGCTAATAACATTTTTCTAAGCCGTAAATAACTATCACCAATAGACCATTTTAACTTTCTACTTATAACCCCGTCAATGTCAATAATATAAGTTTTCATATTTCCTCCAACACATCATCAACTGATATTATTTCTTTCACTTCATAGCCCTGCTTCCTGTTATACTTGTCCTCGCCCCTTATCAAGTCATGAACATTTCCAGTGCTTTCAATCTCAACAATAACAGAGTCTTCAATCGCTAATGTCTTATGAAATATAGTTTTGGGTATTTGTCTTACATACATTGGCTTCAATTCTACATCTTCCATATAGTCTGTATGGTCTCCCCCTCTAACTAATCTTGCTCTGCCTTTAAGTAGGATTATAAGTACATCTTTTTTCATGTGGCAATGTAATGATGTTTCTTCGCCCTTATTTATATGCAATATCCTGACACTAATTCCATCTTTGAAAACAGAGTATTCAAATCCCCACGGTTTGTTCACTATTATTTTATCCTCCATAAAATACCTCCAATGTTTTATGGATCCATTCACCTAGATATTTGTAGTGAGGGCAACTCACTATATTTTTATCGACAACACAAGGAGCATCAACATACCTTGCTCCAGCATTTATAATGTCGTCTTTTATTGAATAGTATCCAGAGATTGCTTTGCCCTTGACAACCTTTGCTGAAATTAGTAATTGTGCTCCGTGACAAATACTTGCAATAGTTTTGCTTGACTTATTAAACTTGCTTATAAAATCTAACACCTCTTCCTCTTGTCTAAGTTTTTCCATACACTTTGCTCCACCAGGAAGAACTAACAAATCGTAATCTTTTACTTTAATTTCTTCATACGACATATTGACAGGTATCTTTGTTCCGATTATTCCAAAACAATCTAATCCATCTTTCCCTGCTACATCTACTTCAAATCCTGCCTCTTGCAATCTGTAATAAGGGTATATGAATTCGTGGTCTTGTACCAAGTTGCCTGTTATTATTAGTGCTTTCATAGTTCCTCTCCATACTTCCATTTAGGTGTGATTGTTGTGTCTTCGAAACAGACTCTATAAATTGAAGGCATATTTGATAATTCATTTGAATATTTTAAACCAAATGCATCTGCAATTTTTCTTATACTTGGAATCCTAAAATTACATGCTACATCTTGTGTCAAAAACTGCTTCCAATCTTTCAGTGTCTGCCTTGCCATTCCATATCCTCCATTGTTCACAACAAATATATTTATAGGTAATTTATAATCCACAACTGTCTGTAAGTCCTGTATGTTCATCATCAGACTTCCATCGCCAATAATAACAATGACTCTTCTTCCTGTTGCCATCGTTGCGCCGATTGCTCCTGGTATTGAGTATCCCATAGGACTGTGGTTCATTCCATTAAACATTCTTTGCCCTTCTTTTATTTTCCACCTCTGGAAGGTAATGCAGCCCGTCTGTCCCATATCAGGGATTATAATATCGTCTTTGTCCGCTTGTTCACTTAATGCGTCTATCCACCTATAAATTGGAGTGTCTGTGCTATTCTCTGGGCTTCTTTTACACCAGTCTGGTCCTTTTAATTCTGGCATGATTGGACAGGTGAAATCTACTTTATGTGGAAACTCTAAACAATAAACTGCCTTGTATGCCTGAGGTGCAAACTTGCTCCAGTCAGGAACTTGGTGAGTGTCCATTCTTGTGCCTATCATTATTATATAGTCTGCTTGTTTTATAAGTGCGTTTCCACCGGGACTTCCTGTGACACCAAAGTCTCCCTTCGCCCACTTGTGATTATAATATTTATCTTTTATTCCCCATGTATAGAGGAATGGCATTTGAATATCTAAGTCCATGTCTCTTGCTCCTGCTCCAACGATTAGTAATGGTTTTTTGTAGTTCATATCTCCTCCCTCTGTGTATCATCACACAGTTCCAAGTATGTTGGTCCTTTCCTAGATTCTTTTGCAACCTTAATACAACATTCTAAGTCCCCCATACTTCTGTATCTTGCAACTATCTTTGTGATTGGCGCAAACAAACTCAATCCATCTACTTCTTGGAAGCCCATTTGTCTATCTTTTCCATCCAAGAACTTTGTTGGCACTTGTCCACCAATAGTCAATACAGGAATGCTGTCAAACCAACTACAACATGTTCCTGTAATAAGATTAGTTGTTCCTGGTCCAGACGTTCCGAGACATACTCCAAATCCTTTAAATCGTGCATAGGCATCTGCTGCAATTGCTGCTGATTGTTCATGGTGCATCGGAATTATCTTAACATCTTCTTTATGAAGAGAGTCAAACAAGTTTATTATTGCTGCACCTGTGACACCGAATACTACATCTACTTCTTTTTTTATTCTCTTTGCTATTACATCACTTGTCTTCATTTTTTACCTCGTACCATTTTCCAATTGCACTAATAATCTCATCAACATTATTTCTTTTTGCATCTAATACAATACAATTCGACTTATCTATCATATTTTGACACCAATGTGCTCTTTCCCATCTTGCGTGGTCCATTATAAGTAGCTTGTCTTTTTGTTGTTGGTATAATTTGAGTGTGGAAAACCCACTGTCATTTCCTACCATTACATTAGCTCTGTTAATTAAATATGCCATGCCTTCAAAACTTAATATTTCGTCCCCACCCAGTCGAATATAATTGCCTTTTAATTCTACATCATCAATACCAACGATAATTGGATTAATTTCGTTTACATTACAATATTTGATTATAGAATTATAATAGAAATCGTCTGTTGTATATGACGTGCCTTCATGTTTCTTTCTTACATGCAATAATATGTGTCTTGGGTTTGATAACAAATTATTATCAATAAATAGCTTTTCGGCTTTTGGTGGATTAAAAGTGAATGCTGACCTTTCGTTTTGTATTCTTTTATATTCACACTTCATAAAGTCCCATTGCATAATACATTCTGTGAATAATGCGTCTATAAATATTGTGTCTGTACCAAGGTGTTTATTAACAAATGCTTTTAGTTCTGGAGGTCTCCAAAACATAAATTCATTTTTCATTTTGTCGGCTGCTTCTTGTGTTAGTTCATCTGATACATCATCTACAGCTAACTTGAAATTGTTGTTTATCCACGGTGGAACTATTATAACATTTGGTGTAATTTTATGTAGGATGTCAAGACAATATCTTTCTACTCCTCTTGGATGTGGTCGGAAAAAATAAACACTATCTGCAATCACTGTTATATCAAATTTTGAAATTTGTTTCTTCCCTATGATTGATACCAAAGCAGACACAGCTATATGGAAATCTCCTACTCCTCCTCTAATGTATGCTACTAATTTTGTCATTTTTTATATAATGGATTGTCCTCCCATTTCTTTATTGTTATCTTGCTTTCGTCTTCCTCTAACCAAGAGTTTTTGTCTTCCATGAAGTCCTTATAACTTTCATTACCATACATTTTTCTTTTTTCTTCTCTTAGCGCTTTTGAAAAATGCCCGAAATGTTGTATTGGGATGTTTATTGCTTGACCTGGAGAACAATTATGAGGTATGCTTGTTCCATGCTTATCTTTTTCATTAAACTTAAAATGGCTCAATACCTTATAGCATTTATGACACATGCGAGCGTCTTTTAATGTCCCATCCATATCATTTACTTTTACATAATGCTTATCATCTCCTCTCATTTCAAATAATGGAAAACCAATGCTGTTGTCTTTAGTATTCAATAATGTGGACATTAATATGTTTGTATCGAACTCTGAGACGAGTTCGTCTGAATCCAAATTAAAAATCCATGTACAATCTTCCTCTCTTGCTATTTCAAGTATTTTTTGATAGTCTCTACTCATGTTTCTTTCTAGTTCTTTTTGTATAAAATAATATTTTGTTTTTGGGTGATTAATTAATTTTTCTCTTGATTCTTTAGAAATTCCATTATCTATTATTATAAAAATATCTCCTGTTCTGTTAGCAGAGTCTATCCATTTATTTACAAACGCGTCATTGTTTTTTATGACGAGACCAATGCACAATTTCACTTCTTCTCCCCCACCCACATCTGTTCATGGAACATCCAATCTTCAGGTGCTGGTTTGATTTTAAAGTATTCTCCAAGTTTCTTCTCCCACCAATCTTTACTTTCTTTAATTTTATGAGTTGGATCTGCGTCGAGGTCTAGCATTCCTTTGAATGGAATTGAAAAGATGAAATGTTTTCCAGTTTTGCTTATATTTTCAAGAACAAAATCCAATTCTTTTTCTTCTAAATGTTCTAAAATGTCGATTAGCAACACCAAATCAAAATTAGTTCTTAGAAATGCACATGCAAGTGTTATATCTCCTTTAGTTATATTTAAATCTTTATAGGGCGTGTTCTCAATAGCCCATTTGCTTTTGTCAATTCCCATATAGTCGCAATCTAAAAACTCACTTATAATAAAACCATAATGTCCTAGACCACAGCCAATATCGAGAACAGATGTTGTTGCCCAATTCCTAACCCATTGTTTTGCCATTATGAAATGCTTTGTTTCCAACCCTCTACCTATAAAATACAACTCGTCCTTATCAATGCCAAACTCTTTTAATACAATCTCAGGAATATCCATTGGGTTAATCTGGCTTTTTGGATATTGCCCGAATAAATGGGCACGATACCAACCATCAAGATGTTCTTTTGTATGAATATTGCTTTTCTTCAAATGGTTTTCATACTTCTTTTTATAATCCCAGAGATTTGGAATGTAAGATAGGTGCCAAATAACAGTAGGCTGAATATTGGCACTTCTCATGTCTTTACTTTTTGTTCTTAAAACAGGATGTTCTACTTCATCATAAATTAAATTATCTCTAATCTTGAACATCCTATGCTGAACGAAATGTATTGGCTGAGTTGAGTCTTCGTGTCCTAAGTCTTGTATGAAGTGTCGCATTTTTATAGACCACAAAACATTGTGTTGTTGTGTTGGGCATTTGTCTATAAAGTTTCTTATCTTTAAGAAGTCTTCGACCACTTCGTCCAAGTCTAATGAAAGATTCCATTCATTAGGATAATTGTCTTTTAAATATTTCAAATAGAAGTTCCGTTGAATTCCATTTTGTTCTTTATTTTCTTGGTCATATTTTAATGAAATAAGTTCAAATTTTTCTGGATACTTTTCTTTCCATCTATTAAATTTTGTCAATGTTTTGCCATCTTCTTCTCCCCAACAGAATATAATCTTATCTGCATCAATAACTGAACCAAAACACATATCCATAAACTTGCTTCCATTGTCTCCCATGATAGTTACTATTAACATTTTATATTACTCCATGGAACAATATCACCTTGCGATATATGTATTTTGAGATGTTCGCCTCTTGATACTGTCATTAAATTCTCTGGTCTATTATCAAAGTGGTTTCCATTTATGTGATGTGTTATTGGAGCTTCAGCATTCAATTTAACTCTTTTATCAGTTTCTTTTGTCAGATTTTTATTCCAAGCTTTTTGCCCTTTGTGAACATTGCTCATGTGTTTTTTGTATTTAGGATTTTTCCATAATTCTTTTGTTCTGACTCCGAAATTAGAATTATTTCTTACTATGCCCTCTTGCCATCTTCTTTTCATAGTTGTTCTTGTTTTCATATTTGATTCTATTGTTCTGATATGACTATTAGGATTTTTCCCATGTTTGTAAACTATCTTTTCCATATCTTCTCCACTAATATTGAACTGCTCTGTATCTTTTTTCCGAGTCCGTCTATAACTTTAATTCCTAACTCTTTACATATCTCTGCCTCTGGTATTTCATGTCCGAACCTGTCTCCGCCTTTGGCAAATATATCTGGTTTTAGAAGTGCTAATGTTTTGCATACTGTTCCGTCCTCATCAACAGAAATAGTAACTTCATCAACACATCTTATAGCACCAACTATTTTTGCTCTCTCTACAAGTGGCATAAACTCGTGTCCTCTTTTCAGTATTGCTTGCTTATCATTATTTATAATCACTATTAGTTTGTCACCCAGCTTCTTTGCTCTCTCTAAGTAATCAATATGTCCTACATGGAGAGGGTCAAAGTATCCACTTGCTGCTACTATTGTCATGCTGCCATTGTCCTGGATGGTGCACTATCCCATTCCAATCTTGCTCTTGTAACAAGTGATTTAATTCCTTCTTTGCTTAACCAATCGGTTTCAATTACTGGTTCTTGCACGCCTCGTCCAGCTTCTAAATACTTCCGTGGATTATCAGACAGTACTCTTACTCCATATTGTTCAGGAAATTTAGCAATCGGACTTCCTGGAAATGGTGTTAGATTATAAAAGTCAGCTTGTATCATTCCTTTTGTTTTTAATTCTTTTGCAAAATCAATACTTCTTAAACCAGAAGCAAGGTCTTGTTCAGGTAGACCCATTATAAAATATCCTTTCATTGGAATGCCATGCCTCGCCAAATGATAAACTGCTGCTCTGATATGGTCGGTTGTCTCTCCTTTGTGTATTGCTTCTAATACCTTATCATCTCCACTTTCTATTCCCAAAGCAACCATCATACAACCAGTATCACTCAACATCCTTGCCATATCTCCATCAACAAGATTTGCTCTTGTCTCAAGTCTATACTTCATCTTCGCATCTTTCATAATCCGTCCCACTGCTTCAGCATGACCTTTATTGAGGGTGTGACTTTCGTTGTAAAAGTAAACAGCTTCGACGCCATCCTTCTTTAATCCCGCAATTTCCGTTCTGATATTTCCTGGGTCTCTAAATTTAACAGTTTTATTCATATTGCCACAGAAGTCACAACTGTATGGGCAACCTCTCGCTGTTGTTACACCCGATATCTTCAGTCCTAATAAATGCATACCATATTCGTTCCCACTGAGTTTGCTTCTATCTGGAATTGGCACGTCATTAACATTTACATCTCCACTTATAATGCCATCTTCACCATTTACAGCTCTCAGGATTGCTGTTTCACCGTCGCCTACTACTACTGTGTCTGCTACATCTTCTAATGTATGAGGCAATGCTGATGCGTGGAAGCCACCCATAACAATTCTGCCTGTGTATGGTCTTATTTCTTGCGCAAGTCTTCTCATTTGTGGAAAGGCAGGTGTACTTATAACAGACAAACCAACAGCATCTGGCTTATCTCGTTTCACTCTATCTATAAAGTTTAACCAAGGTGTGTGGTTAAGGTCAAATACTTCGTTATCAACTCCTCCTGCTGTTAAGGCAGACGAAAGATACAAAACAGAAAGAGGTTTTCTATCTCCAGCATTAGTAAGCATCTTTCTCTCGTTTGGAGAAACCAAGTAAACCATCATTTCAAATCCTCCACTGAAATATTAAAAATGTGTTTGATAAATTCTACTACAATGTCTTTTTCTTCTTCGTTCATTATTAATGGAACATCATCAGATTTCATTATAAATCTATTGCCATCTTTTACACACTCTTTACATCCTTTGTCTATAAGATTATCGCTTTCTAATTCTTCTATCCACTTGATTGCTTCTTGTCTTAACTTCTTCTTTGAAACAGCAGGCACCCCATAAACATCCCTATACTTCCCAGGAGATATTTCTTCTACATCATTCATTTCTCCTTCCCCAATATCTTTCAATGTTTTCAATTCTGTCATTCACACATCCTCCTTATAAGCCCATCCCATTGTTTTATAACAATATCCCAATTATACAATCTGTTCGTTTTCTCTACTCCAATCTTTCCCATCTCTTCTCTCATCTTTGGATTGTCATACATCATAGTCAATGCCTCTGCTGCTTTGTTTTCATCCATAATTCCACGCTCTACGTTCCACGATCCTGTGATTGTTCCTGAAATTGGAACTGCAAGTCCACACTTACCATCGTCAGTAATCAATTCTTTTGTGGTTGTGTAATCCGTGACAATAGATGGTATGCCACAAGCTGCAGCTTCAATAGTTGGTACTCCAAATCCTTCTCCTGAAGTTGACAAGAAGAAAACATCCATAACATTATACACTTCATTCATTTGTTTATAAGTAAATCCTCTAAAGAAATTCATACCTGTGAAAATACACCTATTTTGTATTCCGTATCTGGCTATAAGACTGTTAATATCAAATGATGCAGCAGAATCGAATGGGTCTGAATGCATAAATAAGACAGCATCAGGATGGTCTTTTGCAAACATTGCAAAAGCTTTTATCATCCTATCTGCCATCTTGCGTCCCTGGTTTCTAAAAACACTTCCAACAACAAATTTGTCTTGGATTCCCCATTTTGCTTTTAATTCTTTCCTCTCTTTGTCCGGCAATGGAAAATAATTCTTTACATCAATTGCATGTGGTATGTATTCTGTCTTTAAATTATGTACATCTAAACATTGTTTTTGCCCAAACTTACTCATACAAACAGGTACATGAAACTTTTTCAATATATTTTCACAGCTTAGAGGAAGTCCTCCTCCGCCATCACTTGGAAAATAAAACAATGTCTTTGCAGGTGCTAAGTCCATGTTTAGTATCCATGGATGCAACATGAAGGTATCAAGCAAGACTCCAAAGATGTCTGGTTTTATTTCTCGTATTCTTGGTATAAGTAAATCTTGTGAGTATGGCGCTTTGCCTGTTCCTAAAACTGTAAACTTCAACTCTCGTCCATCTTCAAATTTCAATCCAGGAGGAATTGTTTGTCCTACATAATTATGACACTGAGCATAACATTCATGCCCACAGTCAGTTAATCCATTTAATATATTTGTAGAAATCGTCGCATATCCAGTTACTGTCATAACAGAATCAGTTAGCCAAAGTATTTTTGCTATTTTCTATTCTCCTTAATTTATTATGCAATTTTTGATGTTCTGTTCTTGTTATTTTAATTCTGTTTTCAGGTCTATCATCAAAATGGTTTCCATTGATATGGTGAACAACAAAAGGATTTTCTCTTATACTTTTACCAATTTTTTCTTTATGGCTTGTACTGAATTTTCTTCCTTTCATTATTTCAGAATGCTCTGGTCTTTTCTTTCCAGCAAATGCTCCTTTGTGCCCAACCAAGGATTTTGAATATTTCATTACTCTTTCATCTGTTTCTTTTGTCAATCCTTTATTCCATGCAGGGACATATCCTTTTTCTTTATGCCATTTTTTAAGAGCTTCTCTTCTTTTCTCTATATGCTCTCTGGTCTGTTTCATTTTAGCCACTGCATCTGCCCTCCAATCTCAAGTCCTTCTCGCATGCCTTCATAACAATATTTTTTATCGGGGTTGACATCTTGTGGAGTTATCTTACACCCACTCTCCATAATAATCATTGTGCCACTTGTAAACATTCTCAAGCTACACCCAGAAAACTTTTGCGCTATAAATTCAGGAACTGTAATGCCAAACATAACAGGATTCATTTTGTTGCCTGCTATTACTCTTATCTTGTGCTTCATTCCTGGGTTTTTTCTAAAATTAAATCTTCTTTCGTCCACTTTTTTATTCCTCTTTGTATCATTTAATTGTTAATATTATTTAAATCTTTTGTTTATAGAATAATATGTTATATCTCTATTGTAACTTTTTGGATACGTATTCCCTTGTTGTTTATCTATAAAACCATGTTTGTGTAACCACTTTAATGTTGCAGAAACTGCATTTGCGTTCGAGTTTGTTCCTCTACTTATCATCGTCTGGTTCACTGGAAAATCAACATTTTTCAAATAAAGAATAACTTTGTCAAGAACAATTGTTGTTATCCTGGTTGACACTTTACGGTCTCTTCCTCCACTTTTCATTTATACACCCCATCTCCATACTCTTTCTTGCTCATACATCTCCCCTCGTCTCTCAACTTCTCAAAACTTGGAAACAACAAATCATCCCTACTAAATAAATACTGCAATTGCTTTTCTTCTCGCACACAATGATAGAATTTCTTTTCTGATAAACAATCTTTTAATATATCAAATACATCATCCTTACTATAATCAAGTTCTTTGAAATAAAGGATTATAAGGTAGCGGTCTTTCCATCCTGCATTTTCATTGCACATGAGTCTTGCTATGAGTGGTGAAACATCTCCTTTCTTTATTGGTCCTCTGTTTGTTATAGAAGGTATTGTCAAATCAATCTTTGTTTCTCTCTCTACATCAAACACACTTATATCAAACAACTTGTCACCAATCATAATATCTTTCACAAAGTTTTGATGTTCAGCCAAAGACTTACAAAAACTATCACCCTGCTCAAACTGTTCTCTTGTCAATGGTATGCAGAACCTCTTTGCCTTTGGGTGATAAGTATTAGGTATTCGTGCCATTTGTGCAACATTACCTATCACCTGAGCATCGACTGTTAGTTTTAGTTGGGTTATGAAGTGCTCTTGTCCACATCGTATAGCTTCCTTTTTGTGAGAAAGAGGATGATTATTTATATAAATAAAACAATGAAATCCTCTCCCACTCATATTAATTGAGTGTTTATAATTCATCTTCATACAATCAAAGTGCAACTTAAAACATTCATTCCAAGCATTGCAAGATTTATCATCAAAATCAAAATAGATGCAATCAACAACAGCAGAATTATAATCAGGTTTTACATATGGCTCAGTAATTATTTCATCAAATTTATATACACTTTTATAAATCGCAGTTTTTTTCCCATTGTTAAGATTAATGTAAGCTAAATATTCTTTTATATTTTTCACAACTTTTCTGGGTGGTCCAACTTCACAAGGAAATTTTACAAACATTATTCTGTCTCCATATCATATTTATAATTATATTTTTCTGTGAGTAATGATTGCAAGAATTTTGTCCAATGTTTTCTATTATGATTAGTCTTGGCATGACATGAATTACATAATGAACAACAATTCTGTAGTGTTGTTAGATATTTATTATAATCAATATGGCGAACACAAACTTCTCTGCCTAATAATATCAACTCTTCAAAGTTCATGTTGCAAATTAAACATTTTTTATCTCTTTTCTTTATTTTCTTCTTAAAATTTTTGTTAAAATTATTTTGATATGGTAAATTTCCTGTAAATTCTTTCCATTCTTTTCTTTTTATTCCGCGTATTTTACAACTTATGTTTATTCTCACTTCTATATCTTCGTAATTTTTATTGATTTTGTTTTTTATTTTCTCTCTTGTTTCTTCTGAAACTATATGCCCCATTTTTGCCTTACTTATCTCATTGCCCCATGTTATTATTCTTCCTTCCAGTCCTTTTTTTATATTTTCTATGTGCTTTTTTGAAAATTTTCTTTTTCTGCCTAACCAATATCCTCTATATCCTTTTTTAAATTGTTTTCTATAGCTTTCTTTGGTTCTATATCCTTTGTGTCCTTTTTTAAACCCCATCTTTTACCTCACACCTTCCACACTTGCACTCGTAAACTCCCTTCGCCATTTGTTTCCTAACCTCTTCAACAATTTCCATAGTAGCTTTTATGTCATCATCCCTTATCTCTTCAAAGAATAACTTGCCTGCATCTGTAAAAAAGATGCCCCAATACTTCGGCTTCTCTTTATGCTCAAGCTCATACAGCTTTGCATATATTGCCAACTCGAATCTATAATCATTCACTTTCCATGGACGGTACATCCCAGACTTCCAATCAATAATTATAATACCATCATCCTTTTGGTTTCTATAAACTGCATCTATAAACCCTCTCAACTTTATTTTGTTGTTTCCTATCTTTAGTTCTTGATGAAGAGGAAAGAAATATTTTATAGCTTTGTTACAATCTTTAAATCTATTATTCTCAAACTCAACGAACTTCTTCAAGTCTGGGTCATTATTGATAATCTTTCCGCCTACAATTTCAATATCCTTATAAAACTTCTCAATCTTCTCGTGTATCTTAATGCCTCGCTCCATTGCAGGCGTTGGCTGAAATGGTATTTCGTCTATGTATGCCTTCTTCCATTTCATAGGACACTGTCTGAATAAATTAATTTGGCTCTTGCTTAACATTCTATCTTTGAAATTCATTGTATATTATTTTTCCTTGTTTAGTTCCTTTGCTTGCGATTAGTATTTTCGGGAAAACTTTGGTTTCCAAAAGCCACTGGCATTTCTCTTTTTCTTCTCTCGTCAATTTTCCATTTGTTTTGCATTCCACACCTACAATTTCATAATGTGATCCTTGTCCATCAAGAAAACATTCTTTGTAAGCTATAAAGTCAGGAAAGCCAGTCCACGCATTTAACATTATTGCCTTGAATCCAAAGTTAGTATTCATCATTCGTATCTTTGGCTTTGCTGGAATTAGTTTGCCGTAAATGAAACCATTCTTATATGGTATCCCTGCAACTTCCTTAGAGTTTTCTTTTTGCAATTCTACATTCTTCATCCACCTACAACAGACCCAGCCTTTCTTCTCCAAATCAGCATATACTCTATCCTCAAAGTATTTGCCCTTTGCCGTGTTTTGTTTGCCTTGTTTTTTATAATCTGTTACCATAGTTCGTTTTGTGTTAGTTTATCCTCAAATCTAACGTCCTTTTTCTTTTTAATATTATTTATACTTGGATAGTTATATTCCCAACCCAGGCTTTCGTAGAGTGGACCAACCTTCATATCTACAAGTCGGGCAATCATACGTTCATAGTTTATTTCATAACCATCCCACAAATACTTATCTACCTTAAATGCAATTACGCCATCATCGCCATATACATACAAATATTTTATCTTGTCACCACCTTGTATTTGTGCATTATGTTTTGAGTTAGCAAGGTTGGATGCACGAACATGAATAGGATTGTTTTTGTATGAAGCAAGCGGTTTCGTAATGCCCATTGGCAATGCAATTTGTTCTGGTGTGAATTTGAATTTTATGTCCTTTCTGAACTGTTCGACATAATCATCGATTTCTGTCTTTGGGGTTTCATAACATATCATCTCAAGTATCTGTTTTATAAAATCTCGCCCAACCTGCGGGCTATCACTGCGCCTACTTTCAAAGCCAACCAAATCAAATTTATCTATTTCTTTTCCATCTTTCCATATTAATTGCCCAGCATACTTCTTTTTTGCTCCTTTTCCATCTGTTTTCAACTTGAAGAAAATTGTTTTGTAAACTTTTTCAAATTCTAGTTCAAAAATATTATTTTTATCTTGAACTCCAAATTGTTTGAAGTATGTTTTGAAGTGAATATTAACTTCGTCTTTTAGTTTGGTCATATTTTCTATTGTTCTATCTTCCATTGAGACGAAGATGCTGTCTGTATCACCATAAATTATCTTAAATCCTTTTTCTTCAAACCATCTTGCAACTTCTTTTATAATCATCCGAGCAATATAGGTTACACTTTCAGCAACGTTTTTATTATAAAGACGAAAATGACGAAAACCAAGACAACCATAAAAACTATTTGCAATCACTTTTTGTGCATATTGTGTTATGTATTTTGTTTTGTATTCTTGTGAGTTTGGGTCAAGTTCTTTCATTTCTTTTTTTGTGATTGCTCTTTTTTCTAAGAGCGGCTTTACTATTGATGGTATTATTCCTTCCTGCTTTCTGTATTTATATTTGTTATGAATATTTATCATATAAAATTAGGCAGGATACCCGACCGTTTAAGGTTGGGAGGGATGCCGTGCCTCCTTTTTACACTTTGGGCATAAAAGTAATTCTCCATCTAAAATATCTCCACACTTATCCCATTTCTCTTTTGGTAGTGGAGATTTGAATTCTTTTCCACATCCTTCCCTTTTGTTTTCTTTTTCCATTAAATTTTCAGGAGATACTGAAAATGCTATCATAATAGAAGGATACAAACTTTTTAAATCCATCACCGCTATGTTCTTATGCAACTTTGGTTCGCTTGCCTTAACATAACCTCCCTCATAACTTTCTTTTGGATGTTGTTGTGCCGAGGGCAAAACTACATTATGTTTTTTTGCCCAACGCAAACATAAACAATCTGCTGTTTTTGAGTTCATAAAAACATCTTCAAACTTACAAAACGCTAATCGTCTAATCTCATCGAAGAAATCTATAATGCCCAGTTTCTTATCCAACTCAACTAATAATTCCACATCTCTCAAGTTGTATTTCATAAACTTTTTTATATCATTCTTGAACAAATCGTCTAACCCACCTTTGTATTCTTCTTTTCCTTTTTTTAACTCATATTTACTTATATAATCCAAACTCCAACTTTCTCTCCCTCCCATACTAAAATGTTTTTTATACGCAGACATTAAGTCAAATAATATTCTTCCGTAGCATTTAGAGTATGTTCTTCCTTTTTTTTCATATGCAGAAACCTCTCCACCTCTGCCCATCAAGTTTGGATTTATCCCCAACTTCTTCATACGATTTATAAGTAATGGAAAGTCAAACCCATCACCATTCCATGCCACAAGCATGTCAGGGTCGGAGTGTTTAATGTATTGTATGAACTCTTCCAACATCAATTTCTCTGTCCAATTATCATTGACCCAAAACTGTTCGTAACCTTTGTCAAAGTTGTCATACCAACAAATAGATATGATTGGGTTGTTAGCGAGGATTGGTTCTTCAAATCCCTTTTCTGTGTTCGCTGTTTCAATATCAAAGTAGCAGATTCTTATAGGTTCTTTTGCAATTTCTCCGGGGTGGTCGATAATGTATCTGTTTGTATAAATTACATCTGCCTCGTGGTGCTTGTAGTTGGTTCTTGTCTGCTTGACATCTTTGGGATGGTTGAGTGTAAGTTTTTTTAGCTTGGTTCCGTTGATTGATTTGTGTGTGCCATCTTTGTGTTCGTAGTAGAAGTATGGTTTGAAGTCTTTTATTGTTGTGGTGTATGAACCCGTCTCGTTACGCCCAAACAATTCTATTTCACTTCCTTTGTTTTCTATGGTTATCATTTTATAATTTCAAAATCGTCTTTGAATAGTGTGTTGTTGCCAACGAATAATCTCTTATGAATTAGTTTGCAATAGTCTGGTTTAATCTCAATCCCAACACTATCTCTTCCTAAATCTCTTGCTACTTTTAATGTTGTGCCACTTCCTGCGAAGATGTCCATTATTACTGCATTTTTCTTTGTTGTTTTTATTGGTCTCTCAACTAACTTCTCTGGAAATACTGCGAAGTGTGCTTCCTTATAACCTTTTGTTGTGATGTCCCAATAATCAATAACATCATCTGGATTTTTGCCCTTAGAAAAATCCACAATCGGAGTTCCATCGGCTTTTAAATATCCTTTGTGACCAAATAATCCAGAACCTCCACCACCGTAATTTTTATGTTCTGAGAATTTTGTTTGAATTATGTCGTCTGGATTCTTACCTTTAGGATTTAGTGTGGTATTAGTTAAGACTTGCATTGGAAATTGTGCTTTCCCAGTAATATCTAATTTATGTTTGGTTGGGTCGAACTGCTCATTGTTTTTATCCCTCATATCCAATCTTTGAATTATGGATATTGTATGTGGTTCACGAACAGCATCTAAATCAAAATAATACTTCTTGCTCTTTGAAAACAAAAACAAATATTCCCAAGAGTTTGCGAATCTATCTTTAACGCTTGTTGGCATGTGGTTTGGTTTGTGCCAGATGATTTTGTTCCTGAGTATCCAACCACGATTTATCATTTCTATACAAAATCTCTCTGGAATGCAACACATACATTTTGCTTGTATTGAAGATGTATTAACCATTTCCCGTCCTCTCTGTCTTGCAGGTAATCTAGGGTCAATCCATTTGTCTCTATTCCCATCCTTGCCTTCATACCCTGCTCTGCCCTTATCAGAGTAGCTGCTGTTACCAGAATAAGTATCACCTAAATTAACCCAACAAGTTCCGTCTTTCTTTAGAACTCGTTTAACCTCATCGAATATGTCACATAATTTGTTAATGTATTCATCGAATGTTGGTTCTAATCCCAGTTGCCCTTCAATTCCATAATCTCTCAAACCCCAGTAAGGCGGACTTGTTATCTGCATATCTACAGATTCATCTGGCATCTGTTTTAATGCTTTCATAACATCCATGTTGTATACTTTAATCATTTTGCATTTTTTACCATAGTGTTTTTTGTTGTGTATTCAATTTTGCATCTGTTTCATAACATCTACACAATCACCATTCAGTATTACATTAGTGCCCATCTACTCACTCTCCACTCGTCCAGCCAACATAAACTCAAAGTCAATATCATCAGTTGTGCCACGCATTATAATTGGCATCACATTTCCAAACCCAATTCTAATTTCTGGAAATACCTGCTTAATGTCAGTAATCTTACTCATAAGCCCAATATCATAACTTGTTATGCTATCCTCACTCTCAATCTTCTCTGCCTCAACTATAATCTCTCCATCAACCAAATTCGACTTTGAATATATTGTTAAGTTTTCCTTCGCTTCAAGTATGCATGTATCACTAAAGTTTGAATAACTATTTATAATATCAAAAAAGTCAGCCGAGTTAATTTTCCATTTTGATGTTGCCCTAATATCTGGTCGTGGTCGCACCTCTTCTTCACCCGCAAAATGGCTCAGCACAAACTTCTTCCTACCCTGCTTCATAACCAACCCTTTTTCAATAATGTCAATGCTAATCTTTTTGTTGCCAACTATGTGCAAAATACTTACAAACTTTTCAATGTCTACTAAGTATGTTTTCTCCTCTTCAATTTCATATTTTTCAAATAAAGTATTGTTTAGTGTTAGTGTTATGAGACATGTGTTTGATGGATGTATGACCTTTATTGTTAGTCCGTCTTTCTTAAATGTGATGTTAGTTTCTGGTGCCAAGTTCCCAACAATCTTGAATAGTGTTTTGAATTTATCTAAGTTTTTTTCTATTTGTATCATTTTTTCCCCCCTTGTACTTGTTTACACATAATATTATTTAAATATTTATATGTTTGTGAGTATGAGTATTGGTGTCCCCGTCCTGCTTTCGCAGGTTTCAACACCAAATTATTATTCGTTTCCGAACGATAATATTTTGTTTTCAAAGCTATCCGACAAGTTTTATTTAATGGTTGGAATTGAACCAACGACATCAGGTGTATCATACCTGCGCTCTGACCAAACTGAGCTACATTAGTTGGAGCGAATCTCACTCCGGGAGTCGGTTTATAGGTTGAAAACAGCTGCACATGGCATTCTTTATTTTCTGGCTGCTCCGGGGACTATGAGGTTAAGGAAAAATAAAAAAAATAAAATTAGCGTCCTTACTCGCCTTTTTGTTCTGCGCTCATCTCTTTCAGAGATGCAATGCCATTGTCGATTTCTGTAATAATTTCTTTCTTCTCTGTAATCTTCTTGCCTTGAACTTCTTTGTATCTCTTGAGTTCTGCTTCTGTAAGAACGATTGACTCTTTTTTGAGTTTCTTCCATTCCTGGAATCGCTTTTCATAATTCCCTTCGTCGTCTACCATTCTTTCTTCTAATTGTTCCTTTGCTCTATTGTAATCGTTTGTAATCATATCAAGATTAACCTTTGATTGCTGTTTTCTTTGCATAAATTCAACTTTATATGATTTTTCTTTTGCAGTAATTTCTTCTTTCAGATTAAGAATGTTTTTATCGTCCTCAAATGTCTTGCTATCGGTATCTCTTTCGATGTTTGCAAGCTTTTCTTTCTGATTAATTTTTCTCTTGTTAAGCTCTTCCATTATTCCATATCGACTTTGTTGCTCTGTCATATTATTTGTTGCCTCCTTTCAGTGAGTATTTTAAGGTGACGGATAATGTTTTCACAATCCATTCTTGTTCTTCTGCATGTATTCCACCACCACTTTTCCCATTAATATTCATACACCTCTCATCTATTGTAACAAAAGATACCCAACCATTTTCTTCTAACTTAATTCCCATTCTAAACTCTCCATACTTCTTTGGTATTATCCAAACAGCATAATCTCCGTCTGATTCAAAATAGTCTGCTCCATTCTCCTCACAGAACTTGAAGAATATGCTCTTCTCTACTTTTTGTTTTTTAAAGTTTATTCTCATTTTTTACTTTCTCTTGTCTTTGATAACATACATTTTTTTAGACACTCTTTATATTTTTTATAACACGCTGGACAGTAATCTTTTTTAATATCGTAACACCACTTCCATTTTTCTGGTGAATGATAATAGTAAACATCTTTTATTAACTTCTTTGTTTTCTCACATCCATCACATTTTACTTCATGTATTTCTGTCATTTTATAAACCACCCCAAACAGCTTCAGCTACAAGTCCACCTATCCCGAACCACACAACACCAAGAACTGCTACTATTATAAAATTCCAAAACATATTCCATCCAGGTCTTTCTAAAACCAAATAACAATCAGATTGTGCCTCGTAATATTGGTTTGTGTCTGCCACAATGTGTTGACATTTTTTGTATTCATAATTATGAATAGGTATTCCCAATAATCCTACTAACAACCCAATTAATATTCCAAGTATTATGTATTTCATTTTAATTTCTCCACACCTTTAAACAGCTCCGCAAATGTTAGAAACTTATAATGAGATCTCTCTTTGTGTAATTGCTCAAAAGATATTTTCTCTCCTTTTCCTCTTCTAAAATAAACTTCCATCAAGATAACTATGTTATCGTTCTTCTCAACTTGTGTTCCAAAGTCACCATAATCTTTTGCACAGTCAGAGCATAATGTCCATCCTCCGAGGCAACTTAACCAGTGTTTGCTTTCTTTAGTTTTGCATATGTGGCATTTACTCATTTTCCTGCCTCCTTCTTTATTTTCGTTATTTCTTTCTTCATCCAATTAAGCAAACATTCCTCGCTACAAAAGTCTGGGTCAGTTTCATCATTAATTTCTAATATGTTCTCTTCATGAAGGGTAAATGGTGTTGTGCTTGGGCTGTAAAATAAGGTTATACGTTCTAATCTAAACCACTTGGGGTGTGTATTATAGGTGGACACACTATGTTCTTCCTTTCCGCATTCATCACACACAAAAACACTTAATACTTTTTTTGTCATTTTTCGCCTCCCTTCACCTTCTCAATCTCATTCATAAAAACAGAGAATGTTAAATTATGAAATGTTCTGCCCATCAAGTTCCCAACAGGACGAGATTTATCAACATAGCTTGTGAATGTAGTGTGACCAATCTTGTCAATCTTCTTGGTGTTGTAAAGTACGAAGTCAACCCAGAAGCCAGTGTTCTTTTGCCACTTTGGTTTATAGACCCCCATTGGCTCTCCAGCTCTAGCATACATTTCCTGAGCACGAGCAGTGAGAATAAGATTACAATTTAGTTTTATAAGTTTTAATAGTGGCGCTTGATATAATTTATTCAAAATTCCCCAATCCCATTGTTGTGCAAGGCGGTCTTGTGGTTTAATTTTGAATACATTCACTTTGCCATACTCTTGAGCAAATTCCCAGAAGTCACTCATACTATCAACTATAACTGTCCCGACAGCTTTCTCTTTGGCTATGAAGTCTATTGCCGCAATCATTTTCTCATAGCTCTTGCTTCCGTCCTTTTCTGCAACATCGAGTATCTTGATGTCTTTGTCTTTAAACATATGAGATAGTGGCGGTGCACCTAACTCTGTGTCTATGATATAAATTGGCTCCGGCGCAGTAAGTGCGAAGTGAGTCTTACCTGTTGAGTAGTCTCCATAAATGCCAACTTTGATTCCACGCTTCTTCTGAGCTTCGTCTAGTGTTGTGAATACTATTGGTTTGTCCTTCACTTCAATATCATTGTTTATTTCTTTTTCTTCTGTGTTTTTTTCTGCTTGGTCGTTCCATCCCATTTTTGTTTTTCCTCCAATATGAAATCTAATAAGTCACAATAACATTCTTTCATTCTATAATATCCATCTGCATACAAATCTAT
>Ga0222679_1000260_pt1 | contig 21468 bp, 33 predicted proteins | sample AntAcemetagen939_FD_179843 | JGI IMG/M metagenome (GOLD analysis project Ga0222679, IMG submission 179843) | Saline water microbial communities from Ace Lake, Antarctica - #939 | ecosystem: Environmental > Aquatic > Non-marine Saline and Alkaline > Saline | place: Antarctica: Ace Lake...
TTTAGAGGGCGAGCCTGATGATAATTATCCAAAAGATGAAAAATATGAAGATTAATCCTAGAACAAAATATACACTATACGAAATATTGAGGTATGAATTGTTGCTTAGATTTGATGGTAAACCTTACAAGCTGAGCTCAAATCGTGGTAACGATAACGCAAAAAGAAGAATAGTAAATGCAGGGGCTAAAAAAGGTCGGACTTTGCATGGTATGGCATATCAAGTGCCAGGAAGCTTAATAAATAAATTAAATAAAGAGTATGCAGGTATTACTAAAAAAATACAAAGAAAAAAACGATGAACTTTCTAAGCTGGAAACTGAAAATATAGAAATATTTAAACAGCATGATGAGATTTCAAAAGAGTTATCAGATATCAGTGAAGAAATTAAAATCGTGACTAGAAAGACTTTAGAAGATGTTGAGTATGAAAATATAACTGTTAAATTTAGTCGTAGGTTTAATTCAAGCTATAATTGGAAAAAATTGTCAGATGGAACACGTAGTATATTAACATCTAGAGAGGGAGTGACAGTGGTCAAAAAAGTATTTGAAGATTTGGTAAAAGAAGAAGCCATAACAATGGAAGAAAGAGCTAAAGCCTTTGAGGAAGTAGAGGGTACAACCGCTGTAAGTATTAAAATTAAGTAGTATGAATAATTTTAATATTGCAAAATTTGATAAGCAAAAAGCAGAACTAAATGAATTAGTTAAAAATTGTAAAAGTGTTGTTATCAATGGAGTGAATGATAAAGTAGGTTATCAGTTAGTAGGTGAAAGCAGAAAAATACTAAAGAAAAAGAGATGTGATTTACAGCGAGATTTTAAAGCTGAAAGAGCCATCTCAAATGCTTACTCAAAAGCTGTTATAACCCTAGAGAAAGAAGTCATTGAAATAATCGAACCACTAGAAATAGAACTGAAAGAAAAGCAAGATAAAATAGACTGGGAAAAAGAAAAAATCAAACGTAAAGAGTTTTTGCCAGAAAAGATTGGAAGATTAAAAACTATTGAAGCTGAACTAGGAGAAGATGAGATATTGGAAATGAGCGATAAAACATTTGATGAATTTTTTAACAATGAAAAGTCTGAGTATCTAGCAGAAAAAGAAAGAAAGATTAAAGTAGCTGAAGAAAAACTTGCTAATGACAAAATGGTCGAAGAAGAAAAAAAGAAAGCAAGAGAGGATGAAAGGCAACAAGCCAAACTAGATGCTGAACAAGCAAAAATAGATGCAGAGCGTGAAAAGAAAGAAGCCGTTGATAAAGTTAAAAGAGAAGCAGAACAGGAAAAACAAAAGATTATTGATGATCAAAAACGAAAAGATGATGAAGCTAAGGAAGCTAAAGAACGGATAGAGAGAGAAGCTAAGTTAGCCCCTGATAAAGAAAAGTTAGCTAGTTATGCTATTACACTTGCAAAAATATCTGTACCAAACTTAAAATCAGAGCAGGCAATAATAGCAATGACAAAAGCACAAAATAAATTAAAAGAAGTTATTATATTATTAGATTTTAAATAAAACATATGACTAACACACACACAAACACACAGGTAGCCACAAGCCACACAAAACTAGCAACCGCCCAAAAAGAAAAAGATAGATTGATGGAAGTAAGCGAGCAATTAGGATATACATCAGCACAAGTAGAGCTTATAATGAAAACAGTAGCCAAAGGAGCAACAGTAGATGAGTTCTTGATGTTTGCAAGCGTAGCAAAAGAAACAGGGCTAAATCCGCTGATGAAAGAAATCTGGTTCTACAAAGATAATAAAGGAAATGCAATTATAGTAACAGGTCGTGATGGATTTTTATCACTAGCACAAAAGACTGGACAATTTACAGGACTACAAAGTGCGGTAATATTTAAAAATGATAAATTTAGCATAGATCACAGCAAGTCAGAGGTACAACATATTTATAAACAAAAAGAAAGAGGGAATATTGTGGGGGCTTGGGCAAAATCTTTTAGAAAAGGTTGTGTCCCAAACATAACATATGTGGATTTTGATACTTACAACAAAGGGTGGAATACTTGGAAAACACATCCTCAGCAAATGATAATAAAATGTGCAGAAGCCATAAGTCTAAAAAAGACATTTGGAATAAGCGGAATAATGAGCCAAGAGGAACTACACTTTGATCCGCAGGATAGAGCTAAAGAAGAAATCAAGAATGATGAAATGCACCGAGCAGTAATAAACGCCATAAAAGAACTCCAAGCTAAAGATGGACTAGACAAAGCTAACGATATTATAAACAAAGAACTTCAAGAAAATGGTGACCTAACAGACAAACAAAGATTAGAACTAGAAAGCCTAATGATAACAATTACAGAACCTGACAAAGCAGTAGATGGAGAAATAATCCCGGAAGCAGATAAAACTGACGAACTTTTAGAGGAGTTCGAAGAAAAGGTAGAAAACAAAAAATAGTATGGACTGCTCAAAAAATTCATCAGCTAGGTACAATACTACAAAAAAAGGTCAAAAAAATAAAGATAAGTTTTATGAGAGAGTAAAACAAAAAATTAAAAAAGATGGTATATATAAATTAACGAGTAAAGGCTTCAAAAAAGTATGATTAAAGAATATATAAGTTATAGCGAATACTGGCTTTATACCAACGACCAAACAAGGTACTACATGCAGTACGTTCTAGGCATTAGAGAGCCAGCAAACGAAGCTATGAGGTTCGGCTCAATAGTTCATGGAGCAGTGGCCGGAGAGTGCGATGTGGAGGAAGCAATGAAAAAAGAATTCTTCACAGGAGATAGAATAAGGGTGGCAAAAGAATGTGTAAAAAATGCTAAACAAGTACCAGTACAAGAATTACCAATATACATAAAAGGTCACAAAGGCAATAATTTAAAATGTCCTGTACTGATGATTTATGATGGACTAGACTTTAACGAAAACTTAATACTAGAAAGAAAAACAACAAAAAGTGGGTGGGCCAACCAAGAAATAGTAGATGATGCAGAACAGTTAAGTTGGTATTCAATGGGTTATTTTGAAATGAAAGAAATATACCCAATAATAGAACTAGAAAGGTTGAGCAGTACAAATGGTAAGTCAAAAATATTCCATACAACTAGAGATGAACACGACAGATTAAGAGTGATAGAAAATATAAACTCGATGTATGATGAACTAGTAAGTAAAGGTTGGTGGGAACGTAGACAAATAAGCGAGGATCGTGCAAAAAATACTATAATAGCTAGAGATAATTTTAAAAAGTATGAATATAGCTCCACTTCACTTGGCGACAATCAAGAATAGAAAGTTAGAGTTTTTAAATAAAGAGGGTGTAGTAGAATGGATTAAAACTTTATTGAATAAAGGAGTTGAGGATGTAGAGGTAATAATACGCAAGAAAAAGAACCTAAGGACTGAACGACAGCATAGATATTGGTGGGTTTATATGTATATTATTGAACAAGAAACAGGAGATAGTAAGGATGTATTACATGAGTTTTTTAAACAAAAATTCCTAACATACAAAAAAGAAGAAGTAATGGGAGAAATGGTTAAAATATATCAGTCTACAACAAAGATAAGCAAGCAGGAATTTTCTAACCTGATCAGAAGCGTAGAAATATTAACAGATATTCCAGCCCCAGCGATAGATAAGTGGGGCTTTGAATAGCTAGAGTTCTCGGGATAGTTAGAACGTTTATATAATTATTAGTTCTATTACCTGTCCCGGTCCTCCGGCTCTAATCAATCCCTATAACCACTTATAGGGGAGAAGTAATATAAAATGTATGGAAAAAGTACAACACGCAGAAAATGCGTTAGAGAATACACCAGATAATAAATGGATAGATGTTCAAAGAGATGTAGAAGGAAGAGCAAGAGTAACATTTGTAATCCAATCAGCCCCAGTTAGCGAAGTAGGAGTAAATGGTTGTCAGGCAGTTAATATGTTGGAATATACAAAGAACTTATTTAAAAGTCTAAATGATGTATTCCCTTGTGAAGAAAATGTTCAAACTCTTATCAGCATAGAACAGGCACTATCATTTCAGGAGCAACGAACTAAGGATAGAGAGAAAAGAAATGTGGAGGGCAAAAACGAAGCATAGTAACCCCCTCTTAATAACCATTACCCCTCTCGGTAGTGGTTATAATAGAGTAGTTGGTTAACACATACAGAGTAAACCATATTTCCTAGGTATAATATGTCTAGTATTGGCAGGTTCGATTCTTCCTTGTACGTTTTGTGCAGATTGGTTTGATATTAGACTCTGTAGTTGTTAGCCAATTACAAACCTTAACGACTGCTTGTCGTGGTAATATAATAATATGCTCCCAGAATTATTATGTGGATTAGCTGTTATCACCTGCAACACCACCCCAATAGAAGAAGTAAGAACAGTAACAGCTTATAACCTATTAGAGAGCCAGACAGATGATACTCCATTCATAGGTGCTTTTAATGAGAATTTGCAAGTTGCTTTAAACAGAGGAGAGAGCCTATGTGCTGCGAATTTCGTACCTAAAGATACAATCCTACATATTGAGGGTTGGGGTGCTTGCAGAGTAGCTGACCGCACATCTCGGAAGTATGGGCAAAGAGTAGATTTATTATTCGAGCGGTATGGGGACGCTATAAACTTCGGGAAGCAGAGATTAAAAGTTAAATATTCTAAACTAAAAACTATATGAAACAAGACATTCTAAATGAAATAATAGAAAGAGCAAAGACTAAGAAAGATGGTATCTATTCATTTAAAGGGTTTAAGTATGCAGTAAAAGACAATCGCTTTGTACTTTTTGCTGATTATTTCGGGAATTTATATCAAAGAGCTGGAAATTTTAATGCAAGCATAGGAAAGGTTGAGAAAAGATACAATATAATAAAAGAACTTAAAAGATTATTAAAAGAATTTTAATTAAATTAAAAACAATAAGTATGGAAACTAAAAAACATTTTAGAGGTGGGTGTTTAAATTGTCCACAAACAGAAGATTTATTACCATTAAGCACAATTTTATATCAAGGTTTTGGAGGATATTGTGTAAATAAAAATGGTAAATTGTATTATGAAGCAGAACAAAGCGATGAGTGGGAAGATTTTAAAACTTTAAATGAAATAGAAAAAGAGGTGAAGAAAGATGAAAACGCAAAATGGGAAGTAGTATTAGATAATCCTTTAAGAGGTGCAACTTGGGAAAGAAATAAAAAAGGTAGATGGATTTTAACAAAAACAAACAAAGGATTTGCTTAACCCTATACAAACAAACTAATAAACTAAAAACTATATGAAGAAAAATATTACAAAAGAACAAATAGGTATGGCGACCAAAGAGGAGCTTAATGAAAGTAAGAGAAAATGTTGGAGTACAGCCTGTAAGAAAACAGCCATAATACGTGATTGTACTGGTTGGAAATATTGTTTTAAACATTGGATTGAAGATTACAAATATGGTAGAGAACATGGATTGTGGAACGCTTTAAAACAAAGTTATATAAATTGGGAAGCAATTAAACTTAAACTTAAATCATTATGGTAAAAAACAATAAGTATGGAAACTAGAGAAATAAAAGAAATCTTAAAAAAAGTAATCTTACAAGATGCTGTAATTAAATTTAATTCAACACCGCAAGTAGGGGAAAAATTTGATATGGAAAAGCATAATCACGCCAACAAAATGCTTAATGGAATGAACAATTATATTTATAATGAGTTAGTAAGTAAACTAGAACTCTAACCCTATACAAACAAACTAATAAACTAAAAACTATATGAACGACATACAAGAAAAATTTGTAACTATGGATAGGAATAATATTGAAGCATACACACCAACTTATGCAGTAGATATAATTTTGCCATACATATCAAAGGACAAGATTATATGGTCTCCATTTAGTCGTGATGAACATAACTTTGCTAATTATTTAAGAGACAAAGGATACACTGTTATCAATACTCACTATGACCCAGAAACAGGAGAGGGAAAAGATTTTCTAACTTATGAACCAGACTTTCATTTTGATATTATTTTAGACAACCCTCCATTTAAAGGTAAAACTAAATATGTTGAAAGAGCATTTAGTTTTAGGAAACCATTTGCCTTGTTTCTTCCAATGAACGCTTTTTCAGATAATGGGATACCAAACTTATATATAAAAAATGATTCAGAACCACAAATACTAATACCAGATAAGAGAACCGAATTTGAAAACCAAAAACAAAAAGGAATAAGTTTTAAAACAGTTTATTTTTGTAGAGATTTATTACCCAAACAAATAATATTCACTAAATTAAAAAGAAGAGGAACTCAAACAACTTAAATCATTATAGTAAAAAACAATAAGTATGGAAACTAGAGAAATAACTAAAAAATTAGAAGAAGAAAGAATGAAAATCAAAAATGCTCTTGAAGCAATTAAAGATGCAGTTGGTGATGATTATGCAATTTTAGAAACAGTTAAAAGTATATTAGAAGATTAACCCTATATAAACAAATTAAAAGGCATTTAAGCCTTATAAAATAAAATATATGTCAAATGAAAAAGTGTATAATTCTAGCTCCGTGGATAATTCTAGCTCCGTGGATAATTCTCGCTCCGTGTATAATTCTCGCTCCGTGTATAATTCTCGCTCCGTGTATAATTCTAGCTCCGTGGATAATTCTAGCTCCGTGTATAATTCTAGCTCCGTGGATAATTCTAGCTCCGTGGATAATTCTAGCTCCGTGTATAATTCTCGCTCCATATATAATTCTAGCTCCGTGGATAATTCTAGCTCCGTAAGATTTCTTTACAAAGCATATTTCTGCTACGATATTGGTTTTAGAGAATATGTAGTATTTAATAAAGAGGTTGGTAAAGAAAGATTTGAAGAAGTTTATAATAAAATAGAAAGTATAATGATTCCAAATTTACAAATGAAAGGTGAACTCTTTTCAGATGAATGGAAAAAGAATGTTAAAAAAGATGAATGGATTGAACTTTCTAAAATCCCAGAATTTGATAGAAAAGTAGTTGAAGATATTGTAGGTTTTAAAATACCTTTAGATGATGGTGAGGAGGAAGAAGTTAAAGAAATGACTGTAAAAGAAATATCTAAAGAACTTGGAAGAGAAATTAAGATTATTATATAAACAAACTAAAAGGCAATTAAGCCTTATAAAATAAATAAAAGGAGAGAACAATGAAAGAATATATCTTAGCAGTTGTTATCGCAATAGGTGTAGTGGCAATAGTTTGCTTGTTAGACCTAGCCATAGAACTCTTTTCAAAGATGTGGAGGAACAGATGAAGACAGAGCTGTTTAAAGTGTTCCAATGCCAGAGTTGCTACTCAATGGCAATTTACTACCTACACTATAAGCCTGAACAAGCCTTGTTTGTAAAATGGTGGTGGGTATGTGATGTATGTGGAGCAAAAAGTAAGCCTACAATGGCACGAGCAGAGATATTTTGGAAATGGTTTGATATAGAAAAGAAGAAGCGAGGTATTGTCTAAGCCCAAAGGGGAGGCTTTATATCCCCTTTAATTTAACTCTAAAAATTAATTAAATATATGAACAACGAAATACAAAAACTACTCGCAAAAGATAAAGGGTATAAATTAGTAATAATTAACCAAAATGTTTCCTTGCCCATCTATTAGTCTAAACTTAGATATTTAATAACCTTATAACTAATTTTTAAAAATAACTAATATGTCAAATTATCAAATGCCAACAAAACATCCTATTACACATAAATGGGAAATAGCTGATTGGATAGACGATTATTTTGGAGGTCATAAATACGGCGTTAAATTCTCTAACGATAAAAAAGTTTATAGATCAGACCATTATACTTGGGAAACAAAAGATACACTTGAAGCTTATACATACATATCTAACGCTGAATACAAAGAGCCAAAGTACAACTGGTTTCAAAAGTTAATGAGATGTTTATTTAAAATGAGATAATATGCAAGAAATAAAACCAAAGCCAGAGCCTAAGAAAGACCCAGAGATGGAGAGTTTGTATGGGTTTGAGGCAAGGTCAGAGGAGAGTAGAGAATATTTTAAGATTAAGAAACCTAAACATTTATTAAAAAATAATATATGAAAAATTCAACAAGAAAAAAAAAGGGTGATGGCTTTGAAAAATTTATAGTAAATGAAATAAGAAAATATCTTGATCCTAAAGCCAAACAAACAAAAGCCAGTGGTGCTGGATTAGATAAGGGGGATATCTATTGTCCCGGAGTAGACTGGTTAATAGAAGCTAAGAACCATAAACACTTAGTAATAACAGATTGGATAGAACAAACTAAAGCTCAAGACAATGACGCAGTTACTTCAATGTGTGTATTCAAACATGCAAAAAGTGCGGATGTTAACCCTGAACCATATGTTGTTATTTCACTTTATGATTTGATAAGTTTATACAAAAAGAACTCAGTGATAGTGAACGAAGAAACTAAAGATAACAAAGAACTTATCTGGGCATTACAATCTTTAAAAAGTAATATAAACAAAGTAATAAAACTAACAAATGAAAGTCAATAAAGAAACAATCAACAAGATAGAATTAGCCGGTTATTTAATAATAGAATTTTTAATACTTGTTTGGAATTTACTATATCCGTATAATGGCCCTATCTAATTTAAGAATGGATTTGATTTTTTACTAGAACTTTTACTTTTCAAAAATGGATTTGAACTTTCCTTTTTTTTACTTTTCCTAATTCCAAGAGTTTTAAGACCAGCCACATACATCTCAGGCAAGGTCTTTTTTATTTCAATAGGGTATGGTTCTTCAAAACCGATATAAGAAAGTAAGGTATCAATAGTAAATACAAAGCTCCCCAATGTTTCTATACTAGGATTATGTGAGAGAACATCATAAAGAACTTTAGGAGGAAATATCTCGTAAATGTTTTTGATTAACTCAGTACCAGCCAAAGCAACTTTTCTAGCTTCCTTGTGTCCTCTTTTGCCAAGTTCCCAAGCAAGATACACCATCACTCCAGTTGATACTAACATTTTAAGAACCTTGCGAGTATTAGGCCCTTTATAATTGCCAGCCTTGTATTCAGCCATAGCACCATTTGATATACGTCTCAAAAGCATGGCATTAGTAATTCTCCAACGACCAAACTGGATCATAGCACGACCATACCAAGTTTGAGCAAAAAGAGGACTGTCAACTTTTGTATAAATACCCTGAGTAATAGCAAGCCCATCTAAAATTTCTCTAAATCTTTTATCCGATAATTCAAGGTTGCCGGCAAGTGCTTGTTTCCATTCAGCGTCAGTAAGCTCACCTACAAAATAAGTTCCACGTATTTCATACTCGGCAATTTCCATTCCACCATACAAAACCATTTCACTTGTTCTAACAAGTTTTTTATTTACACCACTACGTGCAAAATCAACATATGTACCATCGAGAATACCAGACTCAGTAATTGCCTTAAAACTAGCTTTTGGGCTACTAACAAAGCGTTGTTTGCCTTTTAAATATGTAAATAAATCTTGATAAACAAAACTATTCATTTCGCCACCCATTATATTTTTAAAAGCAGACATGTAATTACCACCCAGTAAACGAACATAATTGAAATCAATAATACGATCAGCAGTTTTGGCCATCCAACCCATCTCTGAAGTTCTAAATTTATTATCCAATGCTCTGCCTTTTAAGTTTTGCAAAAATTCCTTCATCCATATTTTAGACTTTTTTTGTAGTAGTAATTGCTGAGAAGCTTGTGCTTCTGGTAAAATATTATCAAGGGCCATCTTAGACTCATAAAGGGTAGAATATTCATTAACAATTCTTCTGATATCAACAGTAGGCTGTAATCCACCTTTACGTTCTAGGGCATATTTAAAGAACTTCTCAGAGCCAATAATCTCATCTAAGGCCAATAAGACATCAACCGGGATATCGTTATTTTTTGGTTTTAAATATGATTTGAGAGCGTCAAGAATACCTTCGTCTGATATTTTTTCCATTAGTTGTTTCTCAATATGTGGAATATAATATTTCCTTGATTTTTCCAACCCAAGATCAAGCTTCGCTTTCTTAAAAAAGTTTTTTAAATAAGCCACAACTGCCCTTTCATCAGCAGTAAGAGATACGCTTTCACCACTCATAGCTTGAAATATCTTGCGGTTTACTTCTCTGTTGGCAGTAGGAGAAGTTAATTGTTTAAATTTAGACAACTCAGATAACTCTGCTTTATCCATCATTTTATCAATCTTTTTACTTCTATTTTTGATATTGCGGTTAGCTTTCCTAAGCATTATGTCAGATCTATCTACAGCACGAGTGATAATAGGATGGCCCTCTTTTATGTCAACAGCAGGGAACAACTCTTTGGCTATGTGTTTTGTGACACGCCCTTGCAAGATGTCCTCTTTCTCTCCGTATTTCTCAATTATTTCACGTTTAGTAACTAGGTCAGGATTTTTATAACCAGCAAAATCAATAAGTTGACTTAATCCTTCTTTCTGCATAACAGTAAGTAATGAATCACCGGGTTCAAGTTTTCTAAGAAAATCAATCATCTCGCTAAGTTTTTCAGGAGTGGCATTTTTAAGTTCAGATATTCCAAGACCTTTGCGAACACCAGCAACAGTATTAATGCTTAAATCTTTCTCTCTAGCAATTTCTTTTATAATACCAATCTCCTCACGTTCGCCTGATCCAACAGTTTCAGAAGTGGTAAGGAAGTCATCAACAATCCCGGAAGTTTCACTATCAACAATTAAAGAAGTAGGAGTTTGACCCTCTTTGTAAGCATAGGTTTTAGCACTAGGCATAGAGCCTTGAACTGACCTGATATATTCCTCTTCAATGTCATTTGTCAAAGCCATTCTAGCACCTTTATCAAAAGCATTGGCGTGATCACGTACAAAATTTGCACCTGACATAAACTTCTCTAATTCAGCAAGCTCATCAGGTGAAACTTGATCTTTATAAGTTTTAGCAGAGAGAACATACGGAGGGTCAAAATAATAACCAGTTTTAGAATTTGCCGGTAATTGATTAGTAAGTTTAGCACCATCTTCATTGTATAGTTTTATTTTAGTGCCATATTCATTAGCCAGTTTAAATGTAGTATCAATATCTTTGAAGCCCTCAACCATTCCGTACTTATCAAAAATTTTACTCTCAAAAGCCCTGAAACCATTTGTATTAACAAGTGATTGGCCCTTTCCACCAAACATACCAATTCGCTTAACAAATGAATTAAGAACAGATGACTCTAAATCAGTAACAGGAACTTTGAACAAATCATTAAAAGCTTTTTGAAATACTTTTTGAAAGTCGTTATAAATATCTTTGTAAACAGTAACATCTTTACCAACAGCTTGATCACGAACCCAAGAATACCACTGGCTAGAACCAATATAGGAATCAGGATAAATAGAAAAGAAATCATTAAACACGCTCATTGTTTTTGGAGTAGCGTGTTCAAGTATTTTATTATTTAATATTTTTACAGAAGTATCGACTGCTTCTTCAACTTGTTTGACTTTACCTTCTTGAATGGCTTTTACTATGTTGTATTTTTCCTTGTCAAAAATATTAGAATGAAACTCTTTAAGCCCACCCTTAATAGCATTTTGGATAGAGTGAGTACCAAGCGTAAATGCATCAGCATAAGGCTCAATAATCGTATCAACCCCCTGAGCAACCCAGTCAGTAAATATTTTATCAAACAAAGGAATAGTAGTATTTTTATTACCAAGTAATTGAAACGCACGTGAAGTCTGCTTACGAGATGGTCTAAAGAAAGCGGTTATATCTTTTTTCATTGAGTCAGGAATAGCTCCGAACTCCTCTGTATTTTTTACAACATTAGACTCTTTGGATGTTATACCTAATTCTTGAGCAGTTTTTTTAGTTGATAATAATTCAGGTTGTTCAGTCATTAAACGCTCTTTGAACATATCAAACATTTCAGAATCAGACATATCCTCTGAACCAAACATATCACCAGTAATCAAACCCTTTTCTTTTGCAATAGATTTGAAAGTATCTACATCACCGCCATCAATTTGTTCTCTTAATTTGTAAAAAGGTTTTAAATCTTCCATAAAAGAAACAAACTCTTGATATTTGTTTTCAGCTTCGCCAGAAAATGTTTTAACTTCCCCTTCCAAAGCTTTAGCTTTTTCTCCAGCTTCAATAGCTTTGATTTCTTCGAGGGTATATTTTTGGGCCAGACCTACTTTTTTAAATATTGATTTAGGTTTTACTTCTTGTGCTTTATTGTATTTGTCTGTTAGTTGTTTTCGGACAAAAGATGCACCTTCTTTTGAAAAGACATTGTCAAAACTTGATAAATATTCAATCGTATTAAAACCCTCGCTATCCGCATTTTTCAAAAGTTGGTTTGCGATTCCTTGCCCTTTATTTTCTAACCTCACTGAGATTGTGGCAGATTTTCCAAACACGATATCTTTTAGAGGCTCTGTATCACGAAGAGTTAAAATGCCAGTGGGTTTTCCTGTAGAGTCCCTTAAAACAAATTGGTTGATGGTGTCCCCGTTTTTCTCTGTCTTAGTTGTTTTGCTTATCCCAGTTTTACCACTAATAATATTGTCCTCTTTTATTAACCTACCAAATTCTGATTGTGATTCAACACTTGATAATATTTGCTTTTCTGAAATCTTACTATTAACAAACTCATCTGCACTTTTATACTTCTTAGCTTCTTGTGCTAGATTGCCTACTTTAGGTTTGTTTGCTTTATTGTATATTTCTGTTAGTTGAGATTTGGTTTTTATTTTGTCTCTGTTCCAAATAACCTTTGTTCCCCCTGGTAACTCAAGCCCATCAAAAGTTATTCTAAGCTCGTCAACAAGTTTTTTATATTCTTTTGTATTTTTGGCTTTAGGTTGTTTAGATAATTTTATGCCTTTATCCAAGAACACATCTAAAACTTTAGTATTAGCACCTTGAAATGTTGTTACTCCCCTGTCTGTTCCCATTTGTTCTGCAAACTTTTGAGCTTGTTTAGACCTGTTTGTTATCCAAGTAACATCTCCAAAGAAAGCGTCATCAGCAAAAGAAGTTGTTTTTCCCAAAGACTTTCTTGACTTAAACCCTTCTTTTTCAATATTACCAGCACTTTCTGTTAATGTCCCGTGAAATGCTTTTGGTTGTGCCTTAACAAACTCCTCTGCACTCTTATACTTACGAGCTTCTTTTGCTAGAGGATCTTCTAGTGGCTTACCTTCTTTGTCTGTTTTGACTTCTTCTATTGTTAATCCAGGGGCTTGTCTACCAGGAAGGTCGGTAACTGTACTAGCTACACCACCAAGTAAAGCACCAAAGTAAGCTGATTCCTCTACACCTTCAAATAAATCTCTGTTCTCATCATAGATAGTAGCAACAGAGTTAGATACTATTTCCTGTATAGATTCTGTACCACCTTCCATTGCCATTTGTCTGACTGTTCTTTTAGCTATCTCTCTTAATATTTTTCTTTTTATTTCTTTGCCTAAAGGAGAACGAGTAAGTAATTTTGTTATTGGTAAAGTTTCAAGTAGTCCGTTTGCTATACCAGTGAGAGCCATAGCTTTTTCAGCAGTAGCATCATCAGCACCAAAGTCTTTAGCATCATTATAAGCATTACCACCTTCTAAAGCACCTGCAGCACCAAAGCCTAAAGCACCTACAACTAATCCAGGAGCACCAAGAGCAGCAGCAGGAGCAGCTAAACCCATAGCAAACAAAAGATTAGGTATGTTCGTGCCAAGACCACTAGCTACAAAATTAGGGTCTTGTATCTTTTCAACAAACTTTCTATTATCTTCAACTGGTAAGTTCTGCTGTGATAATGATTTCGTTAATTCTTGGTCTTTATCTGCAATCCTATTAAGTCTCTCAGATAAACTTCCAGCACCTACTTTCTCAGCAGCGACACCAAGGGTTCTCTCAACAGCGGAGGCAGTTGATAAAGTACCCACATCAAAACCTTCCTTAAATTCTTTTCTAGCTTCTTTTTTGAAAGGAATACTGATTACAGCCTCAGCCACATTCTTAACAGTTTTGAAAGGTTGTAAAAATCCTTGTGATATTTCATTAATAGGAACACGTGGTTGATAGTTTACTTTTTGTTTAGCCTGAACATAAGGAGAAACACCTTGCTCTTTTGGTTTTATAGAAGTTGTGACAGGTTCACTTTTTGGCAAAGTTTTTAATGTTTGGGCAGTTTCTTTAAAAGCAAAAGGTTTAGTGACAGTTCCTCTGTCTAGACCTTCGCCAACCTTAAAAACCTGCTGTTTTTTAGCGGGTGTTTTTAAAAATGGGTTTTCTGGTTTAATAGTTGATTTAGCAATATTGCGACCACTAACAAAACTTTTAACCGCTCGGCCAATTGATTGTAAGAATGGATTAATCATATTATCAACCTTTACCTTTGTCACCAATGTTAAATGCTCCGCCTTGCTTTATTTCATCAGCATATTTTTTTAATGCTTCAACTTTTTGAGTGGTCCAATTTTTCTCGACAGAAGCTTCATCAATAAAGTCGTAAATTTCCTGTAGATTGCTATCAGAAACTAGCCCGTCAACTACTGTCTTTTCATCCATAGTTGGTTGGCTTTGATTACCATAAAGAAAGGAATCTGATTTTGTTATATCAGCAGGATCAATATTAGCATTTCTTAACTTGCGTACTTCTTGAGTAGTATAACCGCCATCTTCTTGAACTGTACCCTCTCTAGCAAATCCGGTAGCTTGTGCAGGATCAAACTCACCAGTCTCGGCATCAAAGCCAGCAGATCCACCAAGTGCTTTATCAATCTGACTATCTTCTACACTTGGGAATTCAACCTTTATACGATTAAATGCTTGTCCCCAATCTAACGTTTTATTCTGTAAATCTTTTCTTATAACATCAGCCTTAGCAAACATTTTAGAAGTAGCTCCAGTCCCAGTACCGGGCTTAGACTCATATTTGCCAGTATTAGGATTATAAATTTTACCTAAAGCTTTTTGATATTCTTTTTGTTCACTTTTTGACTCATCCAAAATATCTTTTGCGTAAGTGTACATATCTTCTGCAAATTTTACCTTCTCCTCTCTACTTTCAGTATATCCAGCTTTTTCATCTTCTAGAGATTTTGAAAACTTAGCATAGGCATTATCAAACTGATTTTTTGAATTAGTCATTTTATCTTTAAAACCAGCAATACCCTTGCCCATTTCACTCTCATATCCTTTGGCCACTTTTTCTAAATTACGTTGAGAAGTTCCAAGTTCAGATACAATCTTAGCATATTCTCCTGACTCCATATCTCCATTAACAAAATCACGATAGGCATTGGCATAATTGGTCCTTAACTCACTAAACTGATCTTGATATTTTTCAACATCATAACCGCCCTTCTCCTTGATCTGTTCAGAGATTTCATAAGGAGCAGTATATTCACGCTCTTCAAAACCTTGATAACGTTGTTTTAATTCAGGCACTCTGTATTTACTCTCTAAATCGCTTGTAAGCCCTTTTGTATGTTCTGTGGGTGTTTCACCATACTTGCCTAGTTGAGAACTTGTAAACTCCCCTTTTGACTGCCCTGTGCCTATCGCACCATAAGCAGGGCCACCATAGGCTTGTGATTTGACATAAGACATCACTTTATTATATTTGGCCGGGTTATTTTTCAAAACAGTAAAATCCTCGTTAGAAGCAAGGCCAAGCTTTTGTAGTTCTTTTGGGTTTGAACGTAACGACGTGAGTATCTGTTTTTCTTTTGTAGGCTCAACCCTAGTCGCTACTGAATATGGATTTTCCATAGTTTTTAAAATTTATATTTATAATACTGAATAGTCGGAGTAAGGTGAACTATCCCTTGAAGATTGAAGATTTGACCTAGCTCTAGACTCAGACCTAGATATTGAAGAAAGCCTGTCTGCTCTTTCTTGGCTGGCAATTTCTTGCTTTTGTTCTTCAAGTAAATCCCTTTGTTCTGTGACATAATCTTTTTCCTCAGTAGTTTCAGTAATATCACGCCCTTTAATTCCACTTTCTCCAGTACCTCTACCATAGGCAGAAATATTGACATCTTCGAGCAAATTTCCATAATCACGTTCCATCCCTTTATCAAAAAGAGTTCTGCTTTCTTTCATTTGGCTACTAAGCGTTTGATAGCTTTGTTCAGCCTGACCACGTTGTGCAGAATACTCGCTCTCTATATCTTTTAATAATACATCAAAATAGGTATCGTCTACAACATCAGCTCCCTCTTCTGTGAATTTGGAACTTGGCTCGTAAAAATTATAAAAATCATCAGGAGTATCACCTACCCACTGGGTATTTTCTCTATCACGCCATTCATTCTTCCATTTTTCAACATCAGTATCTCCCGGAGGTAATGAAATAAATTGAGGATTTGCATCCTGTGTTCTTTTTGCCCAAAACCCTAATTGTCCGTCTTTTAATGCCATAGTTTTATAATTAATATTTATCACTCCCTACCAACGAGTGATAGGGAATAAAAATATTTATCTTATATAAGCTCTGACCCAACCCCAAACATGACCAACTCCAACGTATAAAGCTGTTCCGTAAGTGATGATATCTACTAGTATTTCAATTAAATTATGCCATGCTTCTGGGCCTATATCATGACCAGCTAATCCAGATAAAATAGAGAATAGCGGGATAAGACCAACTAATATAGTTTGAATACGTAAAGCCAATTTGTTTGGGTTTTGGCTTGAACCTAGAAATTTATGTTTTCTTATAATACTCATATACTTAAGAATTAAGTTTAATTAGATCTATGTTTTTAATTGTTGTCATTGAATAATCAGCTATTTCGTAAGGCAATTCCTCTACTCTTTCAGCCATTGAATAAACTAAGCCAGTTGTTTTAAACATACTTCCACCTGATACTATCCCATCTGCATAAGGCACTAGTTTCATATCATCAAGATTAAGAAAATATATAGCTTTAGTTCCTGCTTTTTTATATAGTTGTGGCATAGCCAGAGGTTTAATTAATTCACAATCTGCTTTTATATGAAATTGATGATAACCATAATTTCTTCTTAGTAATTCTCTACCTTTATAAGAGTTTAGAGAAAGTTCTTCTCCACTATCTTCGTTATAAGTCATTTCACAATGAGTGCCATTATTCACAACTGTTTGCAAAGGTGAATGAGTTAGCCCTTCTTTTATTTCTCCTAAAGCTGATTTTGTCCCACCAGCCCATATAGGCAAGCCAACAGTTTTTAAATATTCAGAATTAATTTTAAAATGCTCTAAGAATTTCTTTGCTTTAGATAACATCTCTGGTTTAGTATTATTTTTGTTATAATATTCTGCTTGGGACATATTCTCATCAAAAGGTAATTGTCCTATAAGACCCAAAGTTCTAATATTATCCCATACTCTCTCTTGAGAATTTCCACGACCAGGTGTAGTACCTGACATTAACACTGTAAACCAATCATCAAAATTAGGTCTACCTGTATCGTCTAGCATCCCTAAACTAGCAAGAGTTTGAGTAATATCATTTCTATCTAATGCTTTCATTTTAAAATAAAGCAATGTTTCTAAAAGATTTTGAGCAGAATGAGTTACGCACCCATAGTCATCAAATTTTCTATGTAATTGATACTCATTCTTAGGTAAAAAATTTGTCCAATCACCACTAGGATTAATAGGACTTGAACCAATACTTCTGTGTTTTCTAAATTTTCTTTTAAATTGCCACGTTTTAAACGATGGTCTTTTTAAAATTAGTCCTGTTGTTGATTTCATATATTTTTTATTTTATGCTGTTCTACTTTTAGTACTCCCTGGGTATCTTTTATAATATTTATGTCTTCGTTGAGGTTTGGCTGTTGATTTTTTCTTAACAGTAAATTTTTTACGCATTTTTGCTTGACCTCTATTCATTTTAATTGTATATCTTTTCATATTTATTCTTCAATAATTAATGTAACTGGTTCTTGCATAAGATTTATCATCTTATGTTGATTATCAATTATTTGAGCTATAAAATTTGCTATAACGAACAATAGTACACATACTAACCCTCCTAAGAGCATATAAAATATTCTTTCTTTCATACTAATTAACTACTAAATTAATAACAGCAGCACCAACAGCTACCAGTACCATACCAACTACACCATAAACTAATTTTGGTAATTGAGTATTCTTCAAACGCCACTCTGTATTACGTTTCACATTATCACTTGTTTTATCTTGTCTGGCGTGAACACCCTTAAAGCCATCCTCAACTGTCCTACAAAGTTGGTCTAGTTTATAGTTAAGTAATTCTATTGTTGGTTTTTCTTCCCCCATATTTATTTTATATTAGATATATTAGATTTAATATCTATTTGAACAATACTTTTACTACACTGTTCGTTAGTTAGTTTGTTATTAACTGCTTCAATCCAATCCCAACTAGCAAGATTTTCATCTATATTATCCATACAACCTTCTGCGTTGGCAAGCTCAAACCAAGCCTCTATATCAGCTATCATCAAACTATCATCAGTATATACTTCTTCAGCACCAAGTAAACCTTTCTGCCTACCAATTATAGAATCCATTTTAGCAGTCTTTTCATCACGCATAATTTTCCATCCTGCCTTTGTATATTCTACATTCTTTAACTTGTAAATTTTATCAGCTCCAAAATAATTATTATAAGTTTGAGCGTTGTTGTTCCAAGCTTTATAAACTACAAACCCTAAGCTACCAAATATTAATAAACTGATAATCGCTATTACTAAGGTTGTGATTGTTTTGTTTCCTTGTGGATATTTCATATTTAATAACTTATTTTGTTTAATACTACATTTACAGAAAGAATATCTGGATTGCTTGTGCTTGACCAATTAGAAACTTTAAGATTTTTATTACCGTATATTTATCCCATATAATTAATAATTATAAATATATTTAACTGTTTTTATAGCACCTAATCTATTTTTAATTACTGCTCCAGTACCATCATCATATACACATAGGTTTGCATCTGTATCTGCTATTGCTGTATTTGTTGAACCATAGACAGAGGTAATAGTACCATCTGCTAAAACATAAACTTTCATATATTCAGCATCAGTCCAAACTTCTAACATTCCAAATACACCTGTTGCAAGAGTAATAGTTCCATCATCTGCTACGCTTTCACTACTTTCATTTTTGATTAAATCATTATGAACAATAGTACCATCACTTTTAAATATAGTGCTTGTAATCCCTCTAGGGGCTATGATAATGTCATTATCAATAGTTAAAGGGTTTGTACCTGCCCCTGTTTCTACACCTGTAGATAAAATAAAATTATCACCATCGTGGTACATTCCACCCCAAATATTATTACTATAATCAGGATTTGTAGAATTATGAACATAGAAAACTGGTGTACCTAAATCTGCGTGGTCAAAATTTTTATTTAAAGATGAACTACCACCTACAGAAAAATTAAGAGGTGCTAATATAAGTTGTTGATTATATTGTGTACCAACAGCCCATACAACATTTTTATTTATAGAATTTGCGTGAATAATAGAAGTTTCAGCATTTTCATTCGACAAATAAGTATCCCTATACATTATAGCTCTTTGACTAAATGTAGTTGGATTTATATTTCTTATATAAGATACTGGTTCAAATATTAAATCTCCACTTGCTGTCTTAATCTTACTGACATATAAATCTCCTGAAAAAGAAGAACTTACAGTCCCTATAGAAGTTGTAGCTGTACGCCCTGCGTTATATATTTCTAGTTGTTCTAAAGCAGAACCTGCTAAAGAAACGTTAAGAGTTCCTATGGTTGCAGAGGTGGCTGTTAAAGTATCTACTGTTAAAGTTGATAGACTAGAGGATGGAGAAATCATCACAGCACCGGAAGAATCAACCGCAATAGCACTGCCCTGACCATCATCTAAAGTAAAATCAGTAGAATTATAAATACCGGGCAATCCGTATTTAGAAAATGCCCCACTAGTTTGTTCTGGGAATATAGCCATTGAAACTGAAGCAATCCCAAGTAAACAGATTAAAGAAGCCCCCAATGTATATAATAGTTTTTTTCTCATATGTTAATTAGTTATTATTAAATGACCATTTTCATCACAAGCCAACGCTGTCCCTTCTCCATCTGTGATCGACATTCCAGAAGCAGAGTAGTAGCAGATATTCCCGTAGCTTGTATTCCCTAGAACTTGTTCGTGTCCAACTAGTTTGTAACCTAATACTAAATTTGAAACTAGAGATACTCCAAATAGTATAGTGGTTAGTATTGCGAATTTTTGTAAATTCATAGTTTTTATATTATTTAATATTTTTATCTCCCTACTCTAAAGTTAAAGTAGGAAGGAAAAATGTTAGTTATTCTAACCCCGAGTAGTTCAGGGTTAATAAGATTTGGATTTAATTTACAACTTCTTAGATGTGGAGTGAATTTTTAATAATGATAATTGTTTTTTTGTATTATATATCTACCAGATGAACCATTACCACCATATCCACTAGAACCAGCGATACCAGCTGAATAACCACCACCACCACCACCTGCTCTATCCGCTGATGTTATATAATTACCACCACTCCCACCAGATACAGTTATTGAACCTGTGTTTATAGTTAATTCATTGTAAAATATTCCAAAATAACCACTTGCACCACCTCCACCACCACCTGCATAATTTGCATCAATAGTTGTTGCATCTCCTCCATTTGAACCATTGTGATTGACTGTTCCTGTAAAATTAAGTGAACCAGCACATTCTATAACTAAAAATCCAGAACCATCTCCACCTTTTCCAGATGTAGCAGAACCAGAAGCATCGTTTCTATTTGCTCCGCCAGAACCACCACCTGCACCAATTATTACTGTTGGGTAAATATTATGTATCCACAATACTCTTTCAGCATCAGCGCTGGGTGCGGTGCCACCTGCACCATTTCCACCAGCACCTAAACCCTTAACTCCTGCATTTGAGCTAAAGAGTCCGTCCCCATCAGAACCTGTATTTCCATCAACTATCCCTGAGTAAGCTGTTACAGAAGCACCACCATCTGCTCCAGTATTTCTTCCATCAATAGTACCAGCAATAGTACAATCTCCTTGTGAACGAAGAACTATATAAGAGCCAGTTGTAGAAGCATTTGAAAAATTTAATGTAGAACTAGCATCTATTGAGATTGAGGTATAATTTTTAATAACTATATCAGAATTTGTTAAATCAATAGTCGTAGTTGTATCAGCTAAAGTTAAAGCTCCATCAGTTCCATCTCCTCCAAATCTTGTGTCAAGCCAACCTTCATCTAATTTATTACTCCCATCAGCAATAGGAATTTTATCAGCTGTTGGGGTTGAGGTTGCAATTTGACTAACAACAGTAGAAGTATTAACTGAAAGCCCTGTACTTGTAGCAGTTAACGTCGAGTCAACAGGTCTGTAAAGATAACCACCGGTATCAAAAGTATAGCCAAGAGTAGTCGATGGAATAACAGAAATTA
>Ga0222679_1000264_pt1 | contig 21152 bp, 15 predicted proteins | sample AntAcemetagen939_FD_179843 | JGI IMG/M metagenome (GOLD analysis project Ga0222679, IMG submission 179843) | Saline water microbial communities from Ace Lake, Antarctica - #939 | ecosystem: Environmental > Aquatic > Non-marine Saline and Alkaline > Saline | place: Antarctica: Ace Lake...
AGGATCTTTAAATAGTAAACAATTTAAGTTATATCAATTAATTTGGCAAAGAATGATTGCTAGCCAAATGCAAAGCGCAATTGTTGATTCAACGACTATTGATATAGTAACAGATAATAAATACACATTCCGCGCTAATGGCTCTACTATAAAATTTGAGGGATTTTTGAAAGTGTATCCAATGAAATCAGAAGAAATAATCCTACCCAAACTTTCTGAAAAAGAGGAGCTAGATCTTATTAAAATTATTAGCGAACAACATTTTACTCAACCTCCTGCTAGATTCAATGAAGCAAGTCTGATTAAAATTCTAGAAAAACTTGGCATTGGCAGACCTTCAACTTATGCTCCTACTATTAGCACAATTCAAAACCGTGGCTATGTAGAAAAAGATGATCAAAAAAGATTTGTTCCTGTTGAAATTGGATTTACCGTAATAAATCTTCTTAAAAAACATTTTCCTAAAATAGTTGATGTCAAATTTACTGCAAACATAGAAGAAGATCTAGATAAAATATCTGAAGGAAAACAAAAATGGCAAAATACACTTAAAGAATTCTATGAACCATTTGAAAAAAATCTCATAAAGAAAACCAAAGAGGTAAAAAAAGAAGATTTTCAAAAAAAACTAGGACGTCCATGTCCTAAATGCAAATCAGATTTAGTAGAAAAATTTGGTCGTTTTGGAAAATTTATTGCTTGTACTAATTATCCAGAATGTAAATATACTGAGAAAAGTGCTGAGGATAAAAAGAAAGAAGAAGAAATTAGAAAAAATGAAGGAGATAAAAAGGGTGATATTATTTGCGATAAGTGTGGAGCCAAAATGGAAATTAAAAACGGACCTTATGGAATGTTTCTAGGCTGTAGCAAATATCCTGATTGTAAAAATATTAAAAAAATTGAAAACAAGACTGGCGTAAAATGTCCTGAATGTGGAAAAGATATTGCTGAACGCAAAAGTAAAAAAGGTCGTGTTTTTTATGGTTGCACTGGCTATCCAAAATGCAAATTCGCTTTGTGGGATAAACCAATTGAAGAAAAATGTCCAAAATGTAATTCTTTATTAGTCCAAACAAAAAATGGCAAAATAAAATGTAGCAACAAAGAGTGTGATTACAAAAAAGATGAATAATATTGAACAAATTATACAAAAATTTAAAGAGAATAATCCATCAGAAAACGCTGGAGATATTCTTAGAGCTTATCATTTTGCTTCAAAAGCTCATTATGGCCAAAAAAGAAGATCTGGAGAAGATTATATTAACCATTGTCTTGGAACAGCTGAAACATTAGTCGGATTAAAATTAGATAAAGAAACCATTATAGCAGCCCTCCTTCATGATGTGCTCGATGACACAAAAGTTACTCCCAAAAAAATAGAGAAAGAATTTGGCGAAGAAGTTCTTATGTTAGTTCGAGGGGTGTGCAAGATTGGAAAAATAAAATATCGCGGACAAGAAAGAATGACTGAAAATTTAAGAAAATTATTCTTGGCGATGGCTAAGGATATTCGTGTTATTTTAATAAAGCTTGCCGATAGACTGCATAACATGAAAACTCTTAGTGCTCTGCCGAAAGAAAAACAACAAAGAATTGCTCTGGAAACACTTGAAATTTATGCTCCCTTAGCTTATCGCCTTGGAATTGGAGAAATTAAAGGACAATTAGAAGACATTGCTTTTTCTTACGTCCATCCAAATGAATACAATGAAATAGTTAAACAAGTTAAAAATAAATATGTTCAATGGGAAAATCATCTTAAAGAAATCATTCCATTAGTTAGAAAAACATTAGCAAAAAAAGGAATCAAGGTAATTGAAATTCATTCAAGAACAAAACATTATTATAGTCTATATAAAAAACTTCTTAAATATGATATGGATTGGCATAGAATTTATGACTTAATCGCTTTAAGAATTATTGTCCCTGATATCGAAAGTTGTTATGCAGCCTTAGGAATCATCCATAAGAAATGGAGACCTTTGATAGGCAGGATTAAAGATTATATTGCTATTTCAAAACCAAATGGATATCAATCTTTACATACCACTATATTCTGCCAGAAAGGCAGAATTACTGAATTTCAAATTAGAACGCCGAAAATGCATGAAGAAGCAGAATACGGAATTGCGGCCCATTGGCATTATAGTGAAAATAAAAATTTAAAAGATTATATTAGAGAAAAAATATTAAAACAAAAATCAAAACGCAAACCAGAAGAAGAATTAAAAAAAGAACTTATTTGGGTAAAACAACTCCAAGAATGGCAAAAAGAAAAATTTTCCTCTTCTCAAGAATTTATTGACGCATTAAAAATTGATTTTTTAAAAGACAGGATTTTTGTTTTTACACCAAATGGCGATGTTATTGATTTGCCAGAAGGAGCTACTCCAATAGATTTTGCATATCAAATTCATAGTGACATAGGAGATCAATGCGTCGGTGTAAAAATCAATGGCAAACTAAGCCCGATATCAGAACCTCTCCAAAATGGCCAATTAATTGAAGTAATGACTCAGAAAAATAAAAAGCCAAACAGAGATTGGCTTAAATTTGTTAAAACAAATCAGGCAAAAAGCAGAATTAAAACATGGTTTAGAAAAAATTAATCCCGCCAGGCAGGGTTAAAATTTTAATAAATATTTAGAAAATTTTTCTAATTCTTTTTGATTCACAAACTGGATATTGATATAATTAAGATCGCCTCTTTTAAGAATACTTACACGACGACCCAAAGCATTTGCGAGATCTTTCTCCATTTTTTTAAAAAATATATTTTTGGGTCCTTGACTTCTTAACTTATTGGGAAGAGCGACTTTTCTTGCTTTTTCTTCAGCTTGACGAACACTTAAATTATTTTTAACAATTGTATTAAAAAGAGTCATCCGCGCTTCTGGTTTTGCCATTAAAAGCGCTCTGCCATGTCCCTCGCTAATCTTATTATTAAGTATCGCTTCCTGAACCTTTTTGGGCAAAGTAAGAAGACGAAAAGCATTAGTTATTGTCGTGCGTTTTTTTCCAACTTTTTCAGCGATATCTCTATGTCTTAAATTGAAATCATCTCGAAGTTGCTTAAAAGCTAAAGCGGAATCTATCGGATTAAGATTTTCACGCTGAATATTTTCTACTAAAGCTATTTCTAATTTTTTATTAGCAATAGAACTTCCACGAATAATAACTGGCACACTAGGTAATCCAGCCATTTGAGATGCACGCCATCTACGTTCACCAGCAACTAATTCATATTCTACATCCTGCCCTCTATCGGTAGGTTTTTCAATTTTAGTTACAATTAATGGCTGAAGCACTCCATGCTCTTTAATTGAATCAGCTAACTCTTTTAAGCTTTCTTTTGACATTATTTTACGTGGCTGAAAAGGATTTGGTTTAATCTTGTTAATTTCAATATTGAAAATACTATTTTTTTTAGGCACTCCAAAATCAACTGATTCGCCTTGATTTTTCATTAAGTTGGCTATTTTAGATTGTTTTTTAGGGATAAGAGATTGAAGTCCTCTTCCTAATGTTTTTGTCATAATTTTATTTATCAAGATTAATTATTTCTTGAGCTAATTGCTGATAAGCTTTAGCTCCTTTAGAACGTGGATTATATTGAATTATTGATTGCCCAAAACTAGGCGCTTCAGCTAATTTAATACACCGCGGAATAATTGATTCAAAAACATAACCAGCAAAATTTCTGTCCATTTCTTTACGAACTTGTCTGGAAAGACGATTCCTTCTGTCATACATAGTCAATAAGGCTCCTTTAACCTTTATAGGACTGCCTAAATTATCCTGAACTAGTTCTATTGTCTTCAAAAGCTGTCCTAGCCCTTCTAAAGCGTAATACTCGCACTGGACAGGGATAATAACCTCATCAGCAGCCACTAATCCATTGATAGTTAAAAGTCCTAAACTTGGCGGACAATCAATTAGAATGTAATCATAATTAGTCCTGATATGACGAAGTAATTCATAAAGCTTAAATTCTCGGTTAGGCATATTAACTAGTTCAACTGTTGCTCCAGCCAAATCAGAATTAGATGGAAGAATATCACAGCCAAAAAGTTTTGTTTTACGAATAGTTTCTTCAGGCAATAATCCCCCAACTAAAGAATGATATAGGCTCAATGGCAATGTTTGAGCATCAAAGCCAATTCCCGAAGTTGCATTTGCTTGTGGGTCAATATCAACCAAAAGCACGTACTTACCTGAAGCAGCTAAATAACTAGCCAAATTAATTGCTGTGGTTGTTTTAGAAACACCTCCTTTTTGATTTACTAAACTTATAATCTGGGCCATTGATTATATTATAATCTAATATAAAAAAATTGACAATAAGCCAATTTTAATAGAAAATATAAGAAAGGGGATGTGCTGGAATTGGTAGACGGGATGGTCTCAAACACCATTGGACGCAAGTCCGTGAGGGTTCGACTCCCTCCATCCCCACAAGTTTAAATTAGGGTTCGCCCTATCATCCGATAGGGCGCCACGTCGGATGACGTGGCGACTCCCTCCTCCGGCACTTTTTTATTTCAACATTTCCATTAAGTCCTTTTTGTTAATCGGACCGACACGAGTAATTCTTGGATTTTGACTTGTTAAATCCAAAACTGTTGAAGGGGGACTTTCTGGTAAATCTCCTGCATCTAAAATTAAATCAGGGCAAGGATGCGATTTACTAAAAACTCTAATAACATCCGCTGAAGATATTAAAGAAGGTTCACCTGAAAAATTAGCTGAAGTAGCTGTAATAGGCTCATTTAAATTTTCCATTAATAATTTTGTAAATTCACAATCGGCAATTCTTAATCCAATTGTTCTTTTACCTGCAGTTAAGACATCTGGAACAATACCTCTTTTTTCTAAAACTACAGTTACTTGACCAGGCCAAACAGATTCTAATATTTTTTCCTGCTTTTTATCAATAAAAGCAAGTCTTTTCGCCATTTCAATATCTCTAACGATAATCGGGACTGGTTTTGTTTCCGGTCTTTTTTTTATTTTAAAAAGGCGTTCAATGCTATATTCTCGCAAAGCATTAACGCCTAAACCATAAACAGTATCAGTTGGATAAATAATACTACCACCTCTTTCAATAACACCAGCAGCTATTTCAATAATATTATTATCTAAATCACTCCAATTACCATCTAAATTAAACTTTATTATTTTCATTTGCCTATAAATTTTAAACAACTATATTAATTAATCTGTTTTTGATATAAATTATCTTTTTTGGCTTTTTATTACCAAGCCATTTTTTAATTTTATCTTGCGATAAGGTTATTTTTTTTGCTTCTTTTTCAGAAATATTTGTTTTAACTTCTATTTTATCTCTAACTTTGCCATTGATCTGAACAATTAACTGTAAAGTTTTTTCTTGAATTAATTTTTTATCATATTCAGGCCATTTTTCTTTAAAAATGCTTTCTTTATTCCCTAAAGCATTCCATAATTCTTCAGCTAAATGAGGCGCAAAAGGATAAAGTATTATAGCAAATTTACTTAAAATCTCTTTATTACATCCATGTTCTTGAATCTTATTAGTCAAAACCATTAATTTAGAAATAGCCGTATTGTACTTTAAACGGATTAAATCGTCTTGAACCCCCTTAATTGTCTGGTGTAATAACCTGACTAACTGATCATCTGATTTTTTACTATTAACTTTACCAATCAAATCATATACTCTAATTGCAAATTTATACATACCTTTAATACCGTTATCTCTCCAGTCTCCACCCTGTTTCATATCTCCTAAAAACATTAAGTACATTCTTACAGCATCTGCACCATATTGATTAATATATTTATCTGGATTAACTATATTGCCTTTTGATTTACTAATCTTAGCTCCATTACTAATAAGTAGCCCATGAGCTCGAAATTTTTTAAATGGCTCTTCTTCTGGAATATAACCTAGTTGATATAAAACCATAGTTATAAAACGAGAATATAAAAGATGTAGAACACTATGTTCCTTGCCACCAATATACATATCAATTGGCATCCATTTTTTAAGACGTTTTTTATCTAAAGCTTGATTATCAAATTCAGTAGAAAGATAACGTAAATAATACCAACTAGAATCAACAAAAGGATCAGAAACATCTGTTTCTCTTTCAGCTGGACCACTGCATTTAGGACAAGTAGTATTAAAAAATTCTTTAACCTTATTTAAAGGACCCTTACCTGATCCATCTGGTAAGAAATCATTCATATCAGGTAAAAGAACTGGCAAATCTTTTTCTGGAACTGGAACCCAACCACATTTCTTACATTTAATCATTGGGATAGGCGGACCCCAATATCTCTGACGGCTGATACACCAATCCCGCAATTTATAATTAATTGATTTTTTACCTAATTTTTTCTTTTCCAACCATTTAATTATTTCTGCTTTTGCCTTATTAGTTTCTAATTTATTTAAAAAGCCAGAATTAATTGAAACACTTTCACCTGTAAAACATTCTTCATCTGTTTTTAAAACTTTAATAATATCTAAATTAAATTTCTTAGCAAATTCTAAATCACGTTCATCATGAGCTGGTACAGCCATAATTGCCCCAGTACCATAACCTGATAAAACATAATCAGCCACATATAAAGGAATTTCTTTATCATTCACTGGATTAATAGCCATTAGTCCTTTGATTTCCACGCCAGTTTTGTCTTTATTTAAATCAGTTCTATCTAAATCTGATTTTATTTTTGCTTTTTTTATATATTCTTCTATATCTGAATAATTTTTAATTTTTGATTGGAACTTACTTAATAACTCATGCTCTGGACAAACAACCATATAAGTACAACCAAATAAAGTATCAGGTCGAGTAGTAAATACTTCTAAAATATAATCTAAATTTTTAATTTTAAATTTAACTGAAGAACCTTGGCTTTTACCAATCCAATTTTTTTGGATTACTTTAACATCTTCACTCCAATCAATCCAATCTAAATTTTTTAATAATTTTTCTGCATAATTAGTAATACGCCAAAACCATTGTTCCATATCTTTTTTTTCTACTTGAGCTTCGCATCGTTCACATCTGCCAGAAATAACCTGTTCATTGGAAAGAACAGTCTTACAACTTGGGCACCAATTAACTGATGACTTCTTACGATAAGCTAATCCTTTTTCATACATTTTTAAAAAGAGCCATTGGGTCCATTTATAATAATTAGGCTTATAAGTTTCAACCGTTCTAGTCCAATCATAAGCATTACCAATCATATGAAGTTGTTTATAGAAATTCTTTTCAGTCCTAGAAGAAACATCCTTAATATGTTCTTTTATTTTAATAGCATAATTTTCAGAATGAATACCAAAACCATCTAATCCAATTGGCTCAAAAACATCATATCCTTGAAGACGCATAAAACGTCCATAAACATCACTATGAACAAAGGCATACATATTCCCAATATGTAATCCTTCAGCTGAAGGATATGGAAACATCATCAAATTATAATATGGTTTTTTTGCCTTATCTAAATCAATCTGATATATTTTATCTTCTTTCCATTTCTTTTGCCATTTTTTTTCAATTTTTTGTGGATTATATTTCATATTTTTATATCCCGAATAACTCTCTTGCATTTTTAGTTGTTTGCTCGGCTACTTTTTTAAAACTTACCCCTTTTATCTCAGCTATCTTCTCTGCTACATATTTTACATTAATTGGTTCATTTCTTTCATCACGATGTGGTTCTGGAGTTAAGTATGGCGCATCTGTTTCTAAAACAATCTTATCTAATGGTAATTTTTTAATAACTTTATCATAATCACGAGCATAAGTGATTAAACCATTAAAGCTAATATGGAATCCCATATCTATTAATTTCTCTGCTTGAGATAAACGCCCCATAAAACAATGAATAACGCCTTTTAGTCCCGGCTCATCCGCCTCCGCTTCGCTTTGGCGAGACAGGCAAGCATGGGGACAATGCGCGCATCCATAATTAAACATAGTTAATAATTCAATCAAATCATCATAAGCTTTGCGACAATGAATACAAATTGGTTTATTTGTTTGTTGAGCCAATTCAACTTGTTCTATAAAAACTCGTTTCTGTTTTTCTTTTTCTTCTTCAGAAATATCATCGTAATAATCTAATCCTATTTCTCCAACAGCAACAACTTTTGGGCTTTTTAATAATTTTATATATTCATCAACATCAAATTCTTCGAATTCTCTTTCTTCGCCTTTTTCCCATTCAGTTTCTTTTTTTGTGTTTTTATAAACATGACTTGGGTGCAATCCAACTGCAGCATAAACACCTTCCTTATACTTCTCAGCATATTTAACAGAACGCTTACTCGTACTATATTGCGAACTAACGTTAATTATCCAAATATTTTTATCTAGAGCACGTTTAATTACTTCATCCCCATCTTTTTCAAAAGGTTTGAAGTTAATGTGTGCATGAGTGTCGATTAATAAAGGTTTTTTCATATTCATCTATAATAGCTTATTTAAAACCTATTTTCAAGTTTTAAAGATATGGTATAATAATAACACATGAAAAAAACAAATATTATTATTTTACTAATCATTCTTGTGTCTTTTGCTTTAGCTTTTTGGTTCTATCCACAGATGCCGGATGAAATGGCTTCGCATTGGAATGCCCAAGGCCAAGTTGATGGCTATATGTCAAAATGTTGGGGCTTATTCTTAATGCCATTAATGTCTTTAGGTCTATTTTTACTTTTTCTTTTTATCCCTAAAATAGATCCATTAAAAAGGAATATTGAAAAATTTAGAAAATATTTTGATTGGTTTATTGTTTTAATTATTGCTTTTCTTTTTTATATCTACCTATTAAGTATATCTTGGAATTTAGGATATAAATTTGATATGGGCATTATGATGATTCCAGCAATTGCTGTTCTATTTTATTTTATTGGGATTATGCTACAGCATGCTAAAAGAAACTGGTTTATTGGCATTAGAACGCCTTGGACTTTAAGTAGTGATGTTGTTTGGAAAAAGACTCATCAATTAGGAAGTAAATTATTTAAAATATCAGCAATAATTGCTCTAGCCGGAATTTTATTTAATGAATACGCAATCTGGATTGCCATAATACCGATACTTGCTTCTGCATTGTATCTACTAATTTATTCTTATTTCGCGTATCAGAAAGTTAGGAAATAAAAAAGCCCCATCAGGAGCTTTTAAAATTAATCTAATATTTTTTACAATCGTGGAAATAATGCCTCGGTTTTTTTATTTTGCTTAATTTGTTTTAAAATCTTTTCTGATGTTTCTGGAATAAATGGTCCTAATAAATTAACAATTTCTTCTATAGTCGTCAATAATTGACCTAAAACTTTCTTAGCTTTATCTTGATTATTTTTAATTAATTCCCACGGCTTATTTTTCTCAATATGTTCATCGCAAAAACTAATTAATTGCCAAACTGACTCTAATGCTTCATTAAATTTAATATCTTTAATTGCTTTTTTGTATTTTTCTTGAACCAATTTAATTTCAGAATCAAATTCCTTATTAACCCTCTCTGCTTTAGCTCCAACTTTTTCTGACAAAGCTAAAACTCGACTAACTAAATTGCCTAATCCATTAGCTAAATCAGAATTATATCTCTCTTCTAATCTCTTAATACTAAAATCACCATCTTGTCCAAAAGATATTTCTCTTAAAAGAAAATATCTAACTGCATCTGCTCCATATTTATCAACTAAATAAATTGGATCAATAGCATTGCCTAATGATTTACTCATCTTTTGTCCTTCTACTGTAAAAAATCCGTGAACAAATATTTTTTTAGGCAATTCTAACCCTGTAGCTAAAAGTAAAGCTGGCCAAAAAATAGCATGAAATTTAACAATATCTTTTGCAATTAAATGAAGATCAGCTGGCCAGTATTTATTAAATTTTTCAGAATCATCTCCATAACCAATAGCGGTAATATAGTTTTGAAGAGCATCTACCCAAACATATGTTTTTTGTTTTTTATCAAAAGGCAAATCAATACCCCATTCTACATTTTGTCGAGAAATAGAAAAATTGCCCAAATCTTGTTTTAATAAAGATAGAACTTCTTTTTTTCTTTCTTTAGGCTCAATTATTATTTTATCTTTTTCAATTAATTCTTTTACCTTAGGAAGAAAATCTTTTAATTTAAAAAAATAATTAGTTTCAGAAATTAATTCCGGTTCTTTTTGATGATAAGGACATTTATTATCAACTAATTCTTTTTTGGTAATGAACCTTTCACAGCCAGTACAATATAATCCTCTATATTCATCCTGATAAATCTTTCCTCTTTCTTTCAATTTTAATAAAAATTTCTCTACTCCTTTCTTATGCTTCTCATCTGTTGTTCTAATAAAATCATCATTAGAAATATTTAACTTTTCCCAGGCTTTTTTAAATAATCCTGCTATCTCATCAACAAATTCTTGTGGAGATTTATTTACTTTTTCTGCGGCTTGAGCAATTTTTTCTCCATGTTCATCAGTTCCGGTTAAAAAGAAAACATCTTTGCCTAATTTACGGTAATAACGAGCTAAAACATCAGCTGCTACGGTAGTATAAGCTGTCCCAATGTGTGGAGCTTGATTAGTATAATATATTGGAGTGGTGATATAGAATTTATTTTTCATATTTATTTTTTATCTATAACTATAACAAATTCTCCTCTTAATTCTTCTTTAGGCAATGAGTTAATTTGCTCAATAATTTTTTCAATATTCCCTCGATAAACTGTTTCAAATTTTTTAGTTAATTCACGACAAACTATAACTTTTCTTTCAATTTCTAAAACATCTTTTAAGTTATCCAGTGTTTTTTTAATTCTATGAATTGATTCGTAAAAAACAACTGTTTTCTTTATGTCAGAAACTTCTTTAAAAAATTTCTTTCTTTTCTTTTTATTGGGCGGGAATCCTAAAAAAATAAATTTATCAACTGAAAATCCTGAAATGCTTAGGGCAGAGATTAAAGCTGATGGTCCTGGGATAGAAATAATTTTCAAATCTGGCAGGTTTTCAAGTAAATAATTAATCAATTTTGCGCCCGGATCACTAATACATGGCGTCCCCGCATCTGAAACTAAAGCTAAATCTTTCCCGTCTTTTATTTCTTTTAAAATATATTCTAATTTAGTTAACTTACTATGTTGATGATAGCTAATAGTCGGTTTAGATATTTGAAAATGCGTTAATAATTTTTTAGTAACGCGCGTATCTTCACAAAGAATTAAATCAACTTCTTTTAAAACTTTTAATGCTCTAAAAGATAGATCATCTAAATTCCCGATAGGAGTGGCAAGGATATATAACATTAACTTAATTAAACCAAAAACCGCCCTAATTTTCAAGGACGGCAATTTGTAATCAATAAATAATAAAATTTAAGCATCCTTTTTCCTTATATCTTTTAAGAACTCTGCGACAGAAGCTGCTAATGGAACTGATAAGATAAGCCCCAGAACTCCTGCTAATTTAGCGCCAATAAGCATAACTACTATAATAACAATTGGATTCAGACCAACTGCTTTTTTCATAACCTGAGGAACAATAACATAATTTTCTAACTGTTGAATAACAACATAAAGAGCAACAACTAATAAAGCTAAAAATGGCGATATTAAAAAGGCTAAAATAACAGCTGGGATAGCAGCAATAATTGGACCAACATAAGGAATAATTTCAAATAAACCAGCTATTAAGGCTAAAACTAAAACATAGGGAACGCCTAAGAAATAAAGTCCGATAAATGTTAAACAGCCAATAATAAACATCAATAGTAATTGTCCCCTCAACCAACTTCCTATTTTTACTTGAATACGATCAATTAAATCAGAAACATAATGCTGATGATCTTTTGGCGTCAGTGAAATTAGAAATTTCTTTACCCCTTTTTCTTGGACAGATAGATAAAAAGAAATAACTAAAACCATTATGGCTGAAAACAAACCACCAAATAAACCAATAATCGTAGCCAGAAGACTTGAAGTCGCTTCTGTTAATCTGCTACTTATTTTATAAAGAAAATTTTGTAGATTACCTTCAATTTCGTATTTACCCCATAATTCATTAACACTTAATCCTATTTGATTTATAAAATCAGGAAAATGATTAGTTAGTTGTTTAATTTGTTCAGCTAGAGCAGGGAAAATTAAAGTAACAACCAAAGCCAAAAGTAATAGAACAAGAAGATAAATAAAAATCACTCCAAGAATACGCGGCACTTTACGCCTCTGCAACCAACTAACTGGTCCATTAACAGCTGCCGCAATAATTACCGCAACAAAAACAATAATAAGAATATCTCTAATTAAGTATATAAAAACTAGGCCTAATAAGATTAGAATAATTCGGAAGATAGTTGATGTAGAAATATTAATTGTTTGTGAATTATTATTCATTTTAAATTTTCAATAATTTATTGAATCTATTTTTATCTTTAAATGGGCCAATTAATGCTAAATTAAGTTTTTCAGGTCTAAAAATATCTTTAGCCACTCTTTGAATATCATTAATCGTTACTTTATCTATTTTACTGAATTTTTCCTCTAATGTCAAAATTTCATTTGTTAAAAGTTCCTGAGAAGCAAAAAACGAGGCTTGAGCATCTGATGCTTCCATTCCAATTAAAGCCGATCCCTTAATATGGTCTTTAGCCTTTTTTAGTTCTTTTGGACTAACTTTTTGATTGGTAATTTTTTTAAATTCTTCTAAAATAGTTTTAATAGCTTTATCAACTTTTTGATTATCAACTCCTGAGCTAGCAGCTAAATAACCAACATCTGTATCCATATCTGCTCCAGCTTTAATATAATAAGCTAAGCCTTGTCTTTCCCTAACAGACATAAACAAACGAGAACTCATATATCCTCCTAAAATATCTCCTAAAATACTTAAAGCATATTTATCTGGATGAAACATATCATATGCTCTAACTCCTAAAATTAAATGAGTTTGATCTGTGTCTTTGTAATAAATTAATGATTCTGGTTTAGTTTGTTTTTCTTTTACTGGTAATTTATTTTTAACTTTATTCTTATTAATCTTTTGAAAATATTTTTTAACTTTATTAATCGTCTCTTTTTCATCAATATTACCGGCCACAGCAATAACAGTATTTTTAGCAGAATAATGATTTTTTAGGTAATTTATAAAATCATTTCTTTTTACCCCTTTAATTATCTTTTCAGTCCCAATAATATGCCAACCAGCAGGCTGATCTCCATAAAGCAAATTAGTCCAAAGATCAGACACGTAACGCATAGGTGCATCTAAATACATATTTAATTCCTGAAGAATAGTACCTCTTTCTCTATCAATCTCTTTTTGTTCAAAAAGTGAATTTATATAAATATCAGAAACCCAATCAAGAGCTAGATCTAAGTGGCTAGCATCAACTTTAGCCCAATAGCCAGTATATTCTTGTGACGTAAAAGCATTATAATGTCCACCTATTTGATCTAATGGCTCAATTATTTTCATTGTACTAAAACGTTTTTTAGTTCCTTTAAAAAACATATGTTCTAAAAAATGAGAAAGACCATTTATGTTTTTAGTTTCATATTTAGAACCAGCCCCAACTAATACTATAACTGCAGCTGTTTTAGTATTTTTAGCTGGCACTGTAATAATCCTTAAGCCATTTTTAAGAGTTGTTTTTTTATAATTATTCATAATTTATCTTTTAAATAATCCTTTAATTCTTTTATTTTTATTCTTTCCTGCTTCATTGTATCTCTGTCACGTACTGTCACATCTTCCTTATCTAAACTGTCAAAATCAACCGTAAGGCAGTATGGGGTTCCAATTTCGTCTTGGCGGCGATAACGCTTACCAATGTTTCCATTATCATCAAACTCGCAAACAAAATCTTCTTTAAGATCATTAAAAATTTCTTTTGCTTTTTTAACTAATTTCGGCTTATTCCTTAATAAAGGGAATATTGCCACTTTAACCGGCGCTAATTTTTTTGGAAATTTCATAACTATCCTAACACCATCTTTTGTTTTCTCTTCATGATAAGCTGATAATAAGGCAACTAGCAATGCACGATCAACTCCAAAAGTTGGCTCTAATACATGAGGAATAAATCTTTCATTTGTTTCAGCATCAAGATAATCTAATTTTGTATTTGAAAATTTAGAATGTTGTGATAAGTCAAAATCTCCTCTATGAGCTAATCCAAATAATTCACTAAATCCAAAAGGGAACTTATATTCAATATCAACTGTTTTTTTCGAATAATGAGAAAGCTTTTCTTGAGGATGTTCGTAATAACGCAAATCTTTTTTATTTGCCCCTAAAGCAATAGTAAATTCTTCTTGTAATTTAAGCCACTTTTTAAATAATGGTTCCCATTTTACTTTGGGGTTAATAAAGTATTCTATTTCCATCTGCTCAAATTCTCTAGTTCTAAAAATAAAGTTACCAGCTACTATTTCATTGCGAAAGGCTTTACCGATTTGAGCAATGCCAAAAGGTAATTTAATTCTCATAGAATCTATTATATTTTTAAATTCGACAAAAATTGCTCCAGCTGTTTCTGGTCTTAAATAAATATCACCATCTACTCCATTCATCTTTGTTTTAAACATCATGTTGAAATTTCTAACTTCAGTCCAATCAGAAGTTCCACATTCAGGGCATTTAACTTCTTGTTCTTTTAATACTTTTGTCATTACTTCTAACTCTCCTTCCATATCTTTGCCAGTAGCTTCTTGAACTAAATGATCAGCACGAAATCTTTTTTTACATTTTTTACAATCAACCATGGCATCATTAAAACCAGTGGTATGTCCCGATGCTTCCCATAATTTAGGATTAAGCATAATCGGCCCATCAATACCAACAATATCTTCTCTTTGATGCACAAACATTTCCCACCACAATTTTTTAATATTATTTTTCAATTCAACTCCATAAGGTCCGTAAGAATAAGCGTTTGCCAATCCACCGTAAATATCACATGCTGGGAAGATAAACCCTCTTCGTTTAGATAAAGATACAATTTTTTCCATAGTAATCATATAAATTTTATTTATTCAATAACTACTCCTTTGCTTCTATTAATAGTTAAATCGTCAGGCAAATCAGTATCAATTGGTTTGTCAGTGTTACTTATCTCTAAACCAGTAAAATCATCGTAACCTGAAACTTTTGATTGACCGATTAATTCTAATAAATGGCCGATATTAGCTAATCCGGGAGTTATTGATACCTGAAAAATAGCTTCTTTAACTGGCAAAAGAATCCCTGTCGCAGAAGGTAAATTACCAATATCCCAAACAAGTTGACCTGTATTAAAATTATATTTTAAATCAGAACTAGTAGGCTTAAAGTTGCTCATCCATTTGACATGAGGGGGTAAAAATACCTCGACATTAACATCGCTTAAATCATTACTTGAGTTAATCAGCCTTAACTTAATTGTATAAGTAGTAGTTTGTCCAACTTTTGGCGGAATCGGTCCACTATTCGTGATAGAATCATCGTTATAATACGCTTGAGCTTGAATGGTTAATTGACTCTTTACTCTAACAGATAGCTTATTTTGTCCGGCGATATCAATATCTTTTAAAGATAATGGCGCTTGCAGAGAATCAGCTCTAACCGTATTAATTACTTCAAAATTTTTATCATTATAATTGTTTATAGGGAGTGGCTTTTTGACTTCAATAGAAAAATTAATTTTTCCTTCTTGACCTGGGCTCAAAAATTCCAATTCAGGCAAATTACTTGCTTTCCAAGTAATAGTTTGTGAGCTTCCGTCAAAAGAACCATCCTTTAGATCTAAAGTAGCATAATCTAAAGCGTTTCCTTCTAATTTTGAAGTTATGACAACGCTTCTGATACCTACCTCTGTAGTATTTTTATAATCTATTTGATATTTCAATTTTTCTCCTGAGTTAGCAATATAACTAGATGAATCATTAACTGTTTGAATCACTAATAATGGAGATGATGAAATTTTTAAAGCGCTTATTGATTCAGAATATAAAGTGAATTGATTATCATCTAAAATTCCTGCTTGAGCTTGAAATGGTTTACTATCGCCTTCTGACCCGCTAATATCTCCATTTATAAAGATCTCTATTTCTTCTCCAGCATCTATTCTGCCGACAGACCAAACATTATCTCCTTCTAATGATTGAGGCTCAGATGATTTAAAATTAAATCCGGAAGGATAATCAACTTTTATTTGAAGATTATCAAACGAAACATCTGATTGATTTATAAATTTCAAAGAGAATTCAAATGATTGCCCGTTAACTAATTCTTTGGGCATATCAAAATTAAGAATTAGAGGAACTGAAATTATTTCGCTTGAAAACTCTGATAAACTACTGAAAATGGAAGTAATATCGCCTGGCTCATAACTTAATTCAGCTGAAACTTTTTTTATGTCATTTTTTAATCCTATAATTCTAACAGGAAATTCCACTTGATTTTCTTGCCCTGCCTCTAGATCAGCTAAATTCAAAGATTCAATCAAATCACTGCTACCTGAATGAATTGATCCTTTAGGATAACGAAAAATTAATCTAACATTCTTTAAAGAAAGTTTTGTATTGTTTTTGTATTTAACCCTATAAACAACCTTTTCTCCGCTGATAATTCTTTCTGGACCACTTATTTCTAATTTAACATTATCTATATCAAAAGAAGTTAATCCTCGCCAAAACATAAATCCAGCCGTTACTAAAAAAATAAAAATCAATGAAATTGCACTGATCAATAAATATTTTTTCTGTTTTTGAGAAAACGAAAATGAAAATTTATTTTTTTTGAGACCACTTAATTCTTCTGAAGATTTTTTTTCTCTTTCTTTTTCAGCTTGAAAAAGCTCCGGGACCTTTAGTCTTTCTTCAAAATCAGATTCTGGTTTATAAAGTTTCTTTTTTAAATCTTTTAATTCCATTGATATTATATTAACAAATCAAACTCTTTTTGTAAAAAATGTTTTGAATTTATTTTTTCATTTAAAATAGATTGGATAAAATCAAGATTATTATCTTGTTCATCCCCGTATCCAAGAAATTCTAATAACTTATTTTCAAAATTATTAACAATAATTTTAATATTGCTATTCTGCTGATTAATTTCTTGAAAAGAACGTAAAATAAGTTTCCAAACTTGACTATCTTTTTCTGGCTCAGGAATTAATTTATCAATTAATTCAGATAAATAAAAAGAAGCGAATAGAGAAGATAAATTACTATGAAGATAGGGGAAGCTTTTTATCGTTTCAGCGCCAGTAATAATGTCGAATCCTCTGCCTGGAGCAACCATTAAACAACTATTCAAAAAAAGTTCTAAATGACCTTTAAGCTTTGCTTGATTCTTACGAACAGATTTGCCTTTAAGCAAGATTTTACCAAATTCTTCAGTATAAACAGTTATTAATTGGTCAAATTCTCCTAAACTTGATTTTTTAATAATAATCCCTTTAGTTTTATATAACATTATTTATTAATTCCAAGCCAAATTTTTTTATTATCTAAATTAATTTGTTTTTCAATTAAATATTTTTGCTTTATTTTGGGCTTAAGTTCAAGTTTTCTAGCGCTTATATCCTCTTTAATCTCTTTGCTTTGCTTTTTTATAATTCCCTCCAAATCAGAATTAACTGAATAATATAAATTAATTAATTGGCCCGGCTTCAAATCTGCATCTTTACGCATACCTTGAATAAGACGAATCAAGTCTCTTAATAATCCCTCTTGTTTCAACTCTTCAGTAATTTTAATATCTAATTTAATATTCTTCCCAAAAACAACTTCTTTGACATTAATTTCATTTTTTATTAATTCAGCTAATTCTTTATTAGAAGCTATTTGCTTATTATTTATTGTTAATTTATTTAATGGTTGTCTTACTTTAATACCAGCTTTTGCTCTTTGCGCTAAAACATCAGTAGCTATTTGTCTAACTTGTTTCATCTGATCTTCTAATTTACTATCAATTAAATTCTTATCTGGTTTTGGATAATCACAAAAATGAACTGATTGAGGATCTTTACTGCTTTTAAGATTCTGATAAATTTCTTCTGTGATAAAAGGAACAAAAGGGGCAGCTAATTTAGCTAAATTCAATAATGTCCAAAATAGGGTCTGACTAGCTTCTTCTTTATCTCTTTTATTTTTAGCTTTCTGTAATCTAGCTCTAGAACGACGAATATACCAATTAGAAAGCTGATCAACAAAATCATCAATTAATCGAGCTGCCGCAACAACATCATACTTATCTAAATTATTAATTACTTGCTCATTAAGAGAATTGAAACAAGATGTAATCCATTTATCTAAAATATTATTTGATTTAATTGATTTTGCTTTAAAATCTTTTCCCTTATAAGTATTAAAAAATATATATGAATTAAGCAAAGTGCCAAAAAAACGTCTATTTTTATCAACCACATCTTTAGTATCAAATCTTTTAGGTTCGCCTGCTTGATTGACGGTATATAAATACCAACGCAATGTATCTGCACCATACTCATCACACATTTTCCAAGGATCAACAGCATTCCCCCATGATTTAGACATTTTTCTACCTTTAGCATCTAAAACATGCCCAAGACAGATACAATTTTTAAAAGGAGGTCCTCCTTTTATCTCTCCAACATACTCCATTAAAGTAGCGACGGACAATAAGGAATTGAACCAACCTCTAGTTTGATCTATTGCTTCTGAAATAAAATCGGCTGGATAATGTTCTTTGAATTTTTTCTTACTATCAACTCCAAAAGGATAATGCCATTGAGAAAAAGGCATCGCTCCTGAATCAAACCAACAATCAATTACGCTTTTATCTCGAATCATTTGACCGCCACATTTACATTTTAATTTAATTTTATCAATAAAAGGACGGTGTAAATCTTTTATATTCGTGTTTAATTCTTTAACACTGCCAATGCATTTTCTTTCACCGCATTTTTGACATTCCCAAATTGGCAAAGGAGTTCCCCAATATCTTTCTCTAGACAAAGCCCAATCACAAGCTTGTTTAATAAATACGCCAAAACGTCCTTTTTTAATATGATTTGGTTCCCAATAAATTTTGTTGTTGTTCGCTACTAATTCCTTTCGAAGTTTAGACATCCCAATAAACCAAGATTCTTTGGCGTAATATAAAAGAGGTGTATCACAACGCCAACAAAAAGGATAATCATGTTCATATTCTTCTTCTTTAAAGAGCATTTCATTCTTTTTTAAATGATCTAAAATTTTATCTTCTATTTCTTTAGTTTTGACAAATTTATCTAACAAGCCATATTTAGTTAAATCTTTTGTAAAATATCCTTTTTCAGTAACTGTATGAATTTCAGGTAAACCAATTTTTTTGCCCAATTCATAATCTTCTTCTCCGTACATTACTGCTGTATGAACAACTCCAGTTCCATCTTCTGTACTAACAAAATCTGCTGGAACAACATAATATGCTTTTTGCTTACTTTTTTTAACTGATTCTATTTCAAATAAAGGCTGGTATTCTACATTGATTAAATCACTACCTGAAAATTCATCAATAATCTTATAATCACCATCAATAATTCCTAATCGATTTTTAGCTAAGATATATTTCTTGCCTTGATAAGCTATTTTAACGTAATTAATTTTCTCTCCTACAGCTAAAGCTACATTGCCCGGCAAAGTCCATGGCGTAGTTGTCCAGGCCAATATATTATCGCCTTTTTTAACCTTATTATTCCCCTTAGTAACTTTAAAATTTAAATAAACAGAATTTTCTTTAACTTTCTTATATCCCTGAGACACTTCATGACTAGAAAGAACTGTCTCGCATCTAGGACATTGGGGAACAATTTTAAATCCTTTAAATAATAATCCTTTATCCCAAACTTTTTTCAAAATATACCAAATACTTTCAATGTATTCGTTTTCGTAGGTAATGTATGGATCTTTCATGTTTATCCAAAAACCAATTCTTTTAGTTAATTTTTCCCATTCATCTTTGTATTTCCAAACATTTTTCTTACATCTCTGATTAAATTTAGCGATACCATATTTTTCAATATCATCTTTATTTTTAAAGCCAAGTTCTTTTTCTACTTCTAATTCTACTGGCAAACCATGAGTATCCCAACCTGCTTTTCTATCAACAAAAAATCCCTGCATCGTTTTATAACGCGGGATAATATCTTTAAAAGCCCTGGCTTCAACATGATGTATACCTGGACGACCATTAGCTGTAGGCGGACCTTCAAAAAAAACAAATTTCTTTTTGTCTTTGTTTTTCTTTAAGCCTTTTTCAATGATTTTGTTCTTTTCCCAGAACTTTAATATTTTCTTTTCTATTTCAGGTATTTGATTCATATATGATTTACATTTTTTCTGGCGCGCTAATACCCATGAGCTCTAGAGTATTTTTAAGAACTATTTTTGTCGCCTTTATTAAATTAATTCTTGCCTGTGCTATTTCTTTATTCTCATCTAAAACTTTACAATTTTCATAAAATCTATGAAAAGAATTAGCTAATTCTAAGGCATAATATGGTAATCGTTGAATTTGATAATCTTTGGCTGCATCTTCAATTATTTCTGGAAATTTAATTAATTCTTTTATTAAATCTAATTCTGGCTTTGTCATTCTGAGGCCAAAAGCCGAAGAATCTAGATCCTTCGCTTCGCTCAAGATGACATCTTTCGCTTTCTTTAAAATACTACAAATTCTAGCATGCGCGTATTGGACATAATAAACCGGATTTTTGCTTGATTGCTCTTTAGCTAATTTAAGATCAAAATTTAAATGCGTATCAGATGATTTTTGTAAAAAGAAAAATCTGACTGCGTCTTTCCCAACCTTATCTAATAATTCATCCATAAGAACATAAAGACCAGCCCTTTTAGACATTTTCTTTTTTTCACCTTTATCTAGAATAGTAACAAATTGTAAAAGAATAATTTCTAATTTATCTTTATAACCCAAAGCTTCAACCCCAGCCATCAATCCAGGAACATCTCCGTGATGATCCGCTCCCCAAATATTAATCACTTTATCGAATTTCTTATCCTTAAATTTATAGTCATGCAAAGCAATGTCACCTGCTAAATATGTCTTATTTCCATCCTTTTTAATAACAACCCTATCTCTTTCATCCCCAAATTTCTTTGACTTAAACCACTGC
>Ga0222679_1000269_pt1 | contig 20778 bp, 36 predicted proteins | sample AntAcemetagen939_FD_179843 | JGI IMG/M metagenome (GOLD analysis project Ga0222679, IMG submission 179843) | Saline water microbial communities from Ace Lake, Antarctica - #939 | ecosystem: Environmental > Aquatic > Non-marine Saline and Alkaline > Saline | place: Antarctica: Ace Lake...
TATTAAATTCTCTTTTTTTCATTTTTCAATCCTCATAAAATGATAATTTCATGTTGTTTTATCTATTTCTTACCGGTAAAACTTCCATATCCAAGAAGTATTCCTACGATATTTTCAGCCCACAAATTTTCACCACCGCGCGATCTCAAAAATGCGTGTAAGCTTTGCTTGTCTAATTGAGCAATATCTACACTGTCCCACTTTCCAGACGGATCACTTGCCCTAATGTATATTCCAGTAATCTCGTATTTTTCATCAATTCTATTTTCATCAATCTGATAAATCATTTTTTATTTCTCCTCAATTAACTCAAAACATTTGAATTTTATCGTGCAGTTATCTGAAGTTGCCACTAAATAAGAATTGCCCGTTATCTGTTTTTTATTTTCTTTTCTAGCTTCTTCTTCAGTCATTTTCTGTATAGAAAAAATTAAATCATCTTTATATTTGCATGAAACTATGATGAAATCATAAAGGTTTCTAAAAACATTTGTTAACATCAGAATATCATACATAAAATCAAAATCAGATACTAAAATGACTTTTTTGTTTTTCTTGCTAAAAAATTTAACCTTGCCATCCTTTATCTCCACCCAAAATTCTTCTTCGTTTAGATTTACTGAATGATCATAATTAAAAGCACCTTTGTAAGCATTAGAAATCCGTTTTCTTTTAGGCAAATCTTTTTTAATCAAGTTCATCTTGTTTTTCAATTTTTTTAATTCCAGAATATTCATTTTTCATTCCTTATCACATAGTTTCTTTTTATTCCTGGTTCATTCAAAAGTTGAATGGTACAAATAGTCTTTTCAAGGCTGCGTCTTAAAACTCCTGTTATACGTTATAGTTTTTAATCTCACTGCTAGACTGGCGATCCTCATCGCCAGCCCAACACCAGGATTAAATGTTATTCAGCAATGTATTCAGCTCTTTTTCTTCCTCTTCTGTCATGATATAAACATTCCAAGAACTTGTCCACAATGACCCATTGTAAAATGTGCTTCCTGAGCGGTAATTAATACGATTACCACGATTGACAAAAACATCGTACCCAACATCAATACATTTCATATTCCATTTTTTGTTTTCTTTCAACCATTTTAAAACAACTTCCTTCTCATTCATTTTTTATTTTCCTTTTTAAATTTCAACATAAAAAGATTATTTTATGCTGTTTTAATCTCAATCTACTGTAATTCTGATACTGTGTTTATAATCGCTATCATCTGCACCCCAATTTCTCAGTTCATCCCATTTTTTTCTACTGGAATTACTACAATCATTTTCAACCCATACTAATGCCTGTGATGGAGAATCCGCTTCAATACTATCTGTAAATTCAATGGTAGTATTTCCAAAATAATCATCTTTCAAATATTCAATCTTATATTGTCTATTCATTTTTGTTACTCCTGTTCTAATTTTTTATTGCACTGCTATGCTATAAAATCCTGTTTATAGCACAACACTAAAATAAAATTAATCATCTAATAAATACCGGTTTGTTACCAGTGGTTTTCTAGGTTCCTTTTTTATTCTATATTCTTTGATTTTGGCTACCAAGTAGCCTATAAAAAGAACTGCGATAAAAGATAAGGCTAGTAACAAAACTCCTTGCGTTTCGGTCATTTTAACCCCTCTGTCTAAACGTTCTAACGTGATCTTGCAATGATTGGTAATAACCCTCAAGCCACTTTAATAAATCATGGCTTTTTACTTCTCTTTTTAGTTCTTTTCTGCTGCCATCATCAGAAATATTAAAAACTTTATGAGTTATTCCAGTGGAATTATTACCCTTGTCAAATTCAAGTTTTGGGCATTTGCCATAGAGTTTATAAACAAAATCATTAATGTCATTTACTGTTTTTTCAATTTCTTTTTGTGCACTCATTTTTGACTCCTCATATTTTGCAATTCTGTTCTTTTGTTTTCAAACATTTTTCTACTGTACCGACAACATACCTCTAAATCATAACCGATAAGTCTAAGTTCTCTTTTAAGTTTGATATATTCTTTTTCAGTGGCTAATCTTGTAATCTCAATAATTCCATCATCTGCTGATCCGTGCTGCCCGATATGTTGATAACTCATAAAGGTGTTTAGATTATTGGTTCCTGGAACTTCTGGAAATAGGGCTATAACATCGCCCTCTTTGAATTTGCGAAAAATAACTTTTGTTTTCATTCTGATCTCCCGTTATATTCTAATAATTTTGACTCTGGTAATAATTTTTTATTACCAGAAGGAAAACTACTAAATAGCAACCCAACGTTTATTTAATTCGACAATATTTTTTCCAATATTGTCTTCAGAAACAATCGCATCTGCAATAATTTTTGCAATCATCAGGTTATGAAAGCTCTTTTCACCATTAAAATTATTGAGAGAATCATAAACCGTAACAATAACAAAATGTTTTGAAGTCTTGTTTGGTGAGAAAAAATTGTAATCGTGACTAACAACAATCATATTTTCATTATTTACTAAAATTTTTGCAAACATTTTAAATCTCCTTGTCAATTAATCAATCTCTTATATATAGTATAGCACTTTTGAAACAAATTACAAGACTTTTTAAGGTTCAATTGTTCAGGTTTTGATCATGTTCTGTTATAAAGTTATTGACCTGTTCTTGAGATAAAGTAGAAAGAATATTAATAAAACAAGAATCTTTCAAACTGATTTTTAATTCTTTCATTGCCCAGGTTTTATAATTGCCAATCATGCACGCAGCAACATAACGAAAATAAAAACACCCGCCAGATCCACATTTAAAAATAACCGGTCTAACATGATTATCTAATTCTATAATCCTATAATAATCTTTGTTTATCTCAACATTTTTAATATTCATAGATTTTAATAATTCTGATTTTGTTTCTGATAACATTTTATTTCCTCCTGTTACCTAATTTTATAATTTTTCTTTGGCCGTGATCCTCAAATCATGACCAAAAAGTAATTATAAATTATCTTGTAAAATAAATCAAACTTCCATCACCATAAACCCCACACAAACAAACTATACCGCGCCTTGTTTGCTGATTATTATAACCCTCTGGTTTATCAGGATACGACCTTAATTGCCATTGTAAAATATAATTATTAGATCCTACTAAACGCTTGTTTTCAAAATCGAAAGTAAATTTTTTAAATTTCTCTCTCCAGATAGGCATTAATAAGTTTTTTGTTTCTTTCAATTTTTTTAATAATTCTTTCTTATTGTTTCCAATTCTTAATGCTTTCTGTTCATTCTCTGTTAATGAATTCATGTTAAAAACTCCTCTACTAAATTAATTTTATTCCTAATCCTGAAATTCTCCAATTTCAAGATCAAGGCTAAAATTAATTAAAATTTTTCCTGTTCTTCTGTTTCTGAACTTGTTTGAAATTCTGAAATATTGCGAATATAATAATTAATTCCTGTTCCGTGTATATCACTTTCAAATGCGATTTTATGACCCAATGGGGAAAGGTAGTTATAATGAATTTCGGTAACGTTTCGCAATTCAAAATAATTGCCATCACTAAATTGTATACATACTTTTGAACCTAAATTTTTCATCTTAAAAATCCTCTGTTATTAAAAACCCAATAAAATCTTACTTTCATGTGATTTTAATTATTTTGAAAATTCCCAATATTCTGGATATTTCAGAACACTATAAGAATCTTCTGTATAATGTCCGCTAGTATAAATATAGTGAAAATTTTCTCTAGGATTTAAATAAAATTCATATCTCATTTCTATTCTCCCTGTTATCGAATAAATTCAATTACTGTTCTATGGCATTGCTCAGGCGCAAATTTTCTAAGATCTGGAGCAATTTTATACGCTGTTTTAGCATTTACAGCCATTGCTACATAATTTCCAGACTCTTGACTATACTCGTTTTTAGATACCCAGGAATCACGATCTTTCTTGCTGTTAAAAATGTACACAAGCCAGCAAGGGGAATTATAAGTATAGTCTAAACCCATATAGCTATGAGCTGCATAAAAAAATCTTTTTTTATTATCCATTTTAAATCTCCTTGTCAATTAATCAATCTCTTATATATAGTATAGCACTTTTGAAACAAATTACAAGACTTTTTAAGGTTCAATTGTTCAGGTTTTGATCATGTTCTGTTATAAAGTTATTGACCTGTTCTTGAGATAAAGTAGAAAGAATATTAATAAAACAAGAATCTTTCAAACTGATTTTTAATTCTTTCATTGCCCAGGTTTTATAATTGCCAATCATGCACGCAGCAACATAACGAAAATAAAAACACCCGCCAGATCCACATTTAAAAATAACCGGTCTAACATGATTATCTAATTCTATAATCCTATAATAATCTTTGTTTATCTCAACATTTTTAATATTCATAGATTTTAATAATTCTGATTTTGTTTCTGATAACATTTTATTTCCTCCTGTTACCTAATTTTATAATTTTTCTTTGGCCGTGATCCTCAAATCATGACCAAAAAGTAATTATAAATTATCTTGTAAAATAAATCAAACTTCCATCACCATAAACCCCACACAAACAAACTATACCGCGCCTTGTTTGCTGATTATTATAACCCTCTGGTTTATCAGGATACGACCTTAATTGCCATTGTAAAATATAATTATTAGATCCTACTAAACGCTTGTTTTCAAAATCAATAAATTATTTTTAATCAATTTCGCATTTTTTTACATTGATCCATCGAAAACCGCCAACACCAAAAATTAAAATTTGTACACATGTGGAAAAATCATTTTTAAAAGATTCTAAGTTCCAAACCATTTTTGAAAAATTTTCTTTTTTATAAGCTCTTTTTTTATAGAAGGGTGTAATTTTTTTATAAAATCCAATAGAAGTTAAATTATTGACCGGTTTTTTATCATCTAAATTATTTTTTTGTTCTTTAAAAATTGAGTCAATTGTTTTTATCGCATCTTCTGGAGAGTTAAAACCAGTCAAAAACCTGTTAAATTCCTCTTCTAAAAGCTCAGGATTATTTTTATAAAAATCTTTTCTGTTCATTTTTAAAACTCCTTATAATTATTTTTTTAATTTTACTCCTGGTTTATCGATCCTCTAATCAATAAGCCAAGACCAAAATCAAAATTATTTAATTAATTCCTCATTCTGAAGACCTACCAGTTTTTGAAGGTTGTTAACTAATTCCTGATCAATAATAAGTTCTGTTGTGATAAATTCTAACATTTTGAAATTCTCCTATAATCTTATTTTAATTTCACTGTTAAGGGTTTTTATCCTTTACAAAAACCCTCAGCACTAAGATTAAAATTTATCTATCGTTATATTTTGAAATTTCCTCCGCTATATTTTTATTACTGGTAGAATATTTAATTTTATAGCCGAAAGAACTGGTTTCATAAAAATTAATATTCAAATCAGAATCTTTATAATATCTTAAAAAATTTCTAAATTTTGAATAATTTTCACATTTTATAAAAATTTTACCATTGAACTTCATTTTTTTATTCTCTCCTGTTTTCTAATCTTTGATTAGTAAAAAACCCCATAAAATCTACATTTCATGCTGTTTTAAGGCTGCTGTTATGCCTTATATCCCCTAATCCACTGTGTATTAACTTTATAATAATAAAAACCATTGAAACGAGCAACACCATTTTTTAAAATTTTACTTTTTGGCATAATGTTTAAAACTTTTTTTGGAATACTTGTTATAATTTTTTTATTCATTTTTTGATCCTCCAATAGTCAATTAATTACAGTTCTCTGTTAAAGTAATTATACCATAACAGAAAACTAAAATCAATCAAGCCAGTTCTATAATATCCTGATCAACTTCTCTAAGCATTTTTTTATTATCCCAGTCAATTCTAGCAGTAATACCACCATCAAGATTAATCCATGAATTTTCAACAAATCCCCTAACATTTTTGAATTGCATACACCCGAGAGAATTCTGATCTTCACAAATATACACAAATTTTTTAAATTTTACTATATCATTTTTTTTAAATTTTTTGTTCATGTTTTTTGTTCTCCTATTTTTATAATCTTTGATTATGAAAATCGCATAAAATTCTTATTTTATCATGTTTTTTAATTTCACTGTTAAGGATCCTATCTGTTTATAGGATCCTCAGCACTAAGGTTAAAAATCGTAAATTGTCATACTATCGCGATTATGTCCCACACAGTGAATAAAACCGTTATTATTTAAAACGTCTAAAAAATTTGAATATTCATGCCAATCAATATAAGAATAATTTTTGTTATGAAATTCTGTACATTCCATAGCGTTAAAACCGGTTGGTTTTGATTTTTTCACTTCAGAAATTACATTAAGCATTTTATCTTTATTCATTTTTTTAATTCTCCTTCAGTAAATTTTCGATATAATTTTCAAGCTCTGTTATAAATTTTTGATCCTGATTTTTCGAGCCTTCGGTTTTTTCATTTTTAATTTTTTCGATATCATGAGGTAAAAAGTTCATTTTTGAAACTCCTGTTATACTAGAATTTTTTGAGTTTTGATCATTTTGGATCCGTGCATACTTCTTATGTCCTCCATTGTATACGATTTTTTGTTATAAGAACGAGATCCGGCCAGATACCAGGCTTTCTTCTTAGGACTCCATTTTAAACCTAATTTTTTTAGGTCTTCCTTTATCTCAAAGGTACTACCTGAAACCCATAACCAGGAGCCGCAAATTTCTATCGTGATATTGTCGAATGTTACCAATTTTTCAATAATTGGTTTAAGGTCTATTGAAAAATCAAACTCATCATGATTTTTTGTTATCTCATCATATTGATTGTTTAAATTTTTCATTGATTCAGTACTACCGCCCAAATCAGGGTGAAATTTTTTTGAGAGAGTCAAGTACATTTTTTTAATTTCTTCAGGAGTTACGCAATTTTCAAAATAATTTTTCATGATTTTTTTGATCCTCAGATTGTGAAACTCATAAATGATAACAAATTTTTCAGGTTTTGAAACATTGTAAACGTGTCCAGGTCTCCATTTTTGAGGAGTACAATTTTTTTATGTGTTTCAAAAATTGAAAAAATATTATTATATTCGTCAATCGGTTGCATTGTAGCAGTAATCTTAAATTGGTTTTTACCTAATGGTAGAATTTTATAATTTTTCTGATAATTTTTTTTGAGTGTTTTTTTCATTTTTTTTGGTCTCCTATCTGTTATTTTTTAATTTCGCTGCTAGGAGTCGGATAAAATCCGGCCCCCAACGCCAAAATTAAATTTTTTCGGTTTTGACAGATCCGTCAAAAATTTCTTCGATATTATTTTTGGTCATCAAAAACATTTTTGTTGCACCGTTTTCGCATTCAATGCTTAATGAGGTTGTGTTGTCCAGGTCAATTAATGCGTACATTGAATCGTTAGAAATTGTAATTTCCTCAACTTTTGATTTGCTGCCTAACAAAGCGCCGAACAGCAATTCATTCATTTTTTTAACTTCAGTTTTTTCATTCATTTTGAACTCCTTATAAAATTTCTATTTCTAATTAGATTATACCAAATAGAAACCCTCAAAATGTCTAAGTATCTATTAATGTACATTAGAGAAGGTAGGACCTAATATATACTATATCTATGATCCATGATACAATCATATATATTAAATAGAATATGATATAAGCCAGGATACAACCAACAAAAATTTAAAAAATTTTCATGCAGCTATAAAAAAAATGAATTGTCTATACTCATTAATTAATGGTATAAAGAGTATTAATAGGATCCTATCTATATCTCAGATGGTATATAGTGTATATGATACAGTATTGTAAGATATACGGTATTGTATTTTTTTAATTGTATACTTCAGATGAAATGAAGTATATATAAGATGAAGGATAGGGAATATAGTTCTGCTCAGGTTTTTTCAGTGTTAAGAATAGGATCCAAAAAACACGATTAAAAATTCGACAAAAAAATTTTTCATTCTGCTGCCTGGTATCCTATCGCTTCCTTGCGATTACTAAGTATAATCACAAGCAATGATTATAAATACCCCCTATTAAACAAGTACATTGATATACCAAACGAAATGCCCTTTACTAGCACTTCCATCCACACCATTTTATTTCTTAACTAAAAGTCCCTAATCTTTTACCAGAACAACTAATCAAAGATTAGCTAATGAATCATTAGCAATTTTAAATTCAGACTAAAAACTCGGATATAGATAATCACTGATTACACAAAAAACAGTTTTAATTAAGAATAGATAAATTCTGTCAGAAAAAATAAACAAAAAACCCAAGCAAAGATAAAAAGAAATACCGAATTTTTCTTTTTTCTGGAAAAAAATAATAATAAATTTTATAGAAAATTTAAAAATAAAGATAAAGAATGTATAAATATCGATTCTAACAGCTTTAAAAGAATATAATGGTATACTTTATCCTAATTGATATATAAAACCACCCAGTGTCAAATTTAGGCTATCTAGAGAATGATTAAGACAAAACTAAAAAAGGATTAAATAAAAAATTCCTATCTCTTAGAAAAAACTAAAAGATAGGAGATTTTTATTGAAAAATAAACTTGATTTTTATGGCCTCTATCGCACATAACTCAATATATATGAGATATGGTCATTAAAGACTAAAAACAAAAGTCACAAGATTTTGGTTGTTCTAGACACGGCGACTATTCGTTTGTGGTCAAATCTCTTTGAGCTGAGATAATAAACCAGAAAATATTATCTGTTTTTTTATTGGAAACTTCTCTTTTATAAATTCGATAAGGTAAATCTAAATCATCTAGAACTGCATTGAAGAATAAAATTGTTCTAGCATCATAATTGATTTCACCAATTGGATCAAACAATTCTTTGATAACCTTGATTTTGAATTCTCGTTGTTCCTTATAAAAAAGATTGGTCTCTCTATAACTTTCAAGAATCTTGATAATGTTTTTTTCTGTGGTATCGTATTTTCTCTGATTAGGATTAGTCATGATTAGACTCCTTCACAGAAACTTTCCAATAAGTCTTTCTTTGATTCTCGATATATTCTCTTCCAGAATCTACTTTGAAAAACACAGAACTTTCTTGTAGCACAGCATTGACAGCATTGATTCCACATTTTCGATAATCTGTTTTTTTAGGAATAAAGATTGTATTTAGAAAAAGACGTTTGAATTTTTCTTTCTCTTCATCGAACAACTTCTTTCCTTCATATCTATGCATTAAACTTTCCATAGATATTTTTTCAAACTCTTCATCTGCGAAACGAACTTTCTCAATATCGAATTCTAATTCTTTACAGACAGCTTCTTGAAAACCTTTTTGTTTGGAATCTTGAATCATATCGGTAAGAATCTTGATCTGTGTTTTATGGTGATAATATTTGGCTGCATTGACTTGGAAATCATTGTCAACAATATCGTTAAAATTTTTCTTACGATATTTTTTCTGGAATTCTTCAATTCCGATAAGTTCCAGTTCTCTTACAATATCTAAGTTTCTCTCAAATGATTGGATAATGTAGAGCAAGATTCCACTATGATAGTTTTTTATATAAACATTGATTTTGTCGTCTGGAGATAAAACTCTTTTTCTTCCAATGAACTGAATTAAAGTAATAATATCAGATGAATTTACAATAATATGTTTTAAAGATTTGTCCTCAAGATTGACCCCATTGTCTAATACCTTTGTAGCAAACAATTTGTTAGAATTGAATTTCGATTCTATTTCAATTTGCTTCATTGTTTCTATGCTAGAAAACTCATAGAGCTTATTATTTTTAGAACAGATAAAAGAAGAGTTGTCATATTGGTTACAAAATTCTAACGTTTGTTTTGCACTAGAACCAAAGTAAAGAACTTTCTCGTCTTTTGGGATATGAGATATGATTGAGTCAATAATAGACTTTCTATTATAGAAATAAAGATTTTTAATGTGAGAATAATCTTTAGATATATTATAGGTGTAGTCATAGGAAGGTTGATATTCTTTTAGTGCTTGAGAAGTAGCGGTAATAAAGAGGAAGATATGGGGGGGCGTATTAAACAATGGGCTAATTAGCAGATCAGTATTCCGGTTGAACTGGGAATCTGAGAAGATATAATGGGCTTCATCGTAAACAATGTAGTCATATCCTTCAAAGATATTGTCAATATCCGATCCCCCAAGAATTTTACTTTCAAATTCCTGGTAATTGTGTAAAGATATAATGTCTAATTTTTTATCTAAATCGTGAGAGTTCTGATTCTTTAGAAGAATTCGATTCGATAAAAGAAGGATTGTTTTATTATTTTTTTTACAAAAATTATATAAAACGTTTTTTACAAAACGAGATTTTCCAGAACCAGTTTGAGAATCTATCAAGATTCTTTCACCCTTCTTCCATTTAGATATTTCTTTTTCTGTGATAATTTCTGAGATATATTGTTTCAATTGTGTTCCTCTTATTATGTTTAAAAAATAAAGGTTTTTACAGTAATTTTTTGATTGTCCAACATGTTTTATCTCTATATGGTTTCTTGCGTAATTTTTTAGAAACAACAATATAAGAAATAGAATATTGTTTTAAAACAGATATTACTGCTTTCAATCCCCTATCTTTACAATCTGTTTTTATTTGATTTTGTATTAGTGTTCCAAAAAATTCTTCTTTGAAATCATTTATATCTTCGCCCATCATTATTTTTCCAATTTCAAATTTATTTTCAAATAAAAATTCTAAATACATTTTATTGAAGTTTTTATAGAAATCATCCACAATAAATGTATCGCAATGTTCCATATAAAAATCTGCTTGTTTCCTATATTTATTTTTTACATAGAATTCTTTTTTGCTATAATGAATGTCTTTTTCGGAATGAAGATTCCTGTGGCAATCATTGCACAATATTTTCGACCAGCTAGAAACGTGTCTTCCTAAAACATAGTAGGTTAGGACATTCAGTTCTTCTATGGTATAATCAGTCACCATCTTCTTTTCGTACATATTCAAAATATAGAGGGCTTCATTTATTATATCAGCAAATTCAAAACCTTTCTTGTGGTGGATAATCAAATCATCTTTTGATCCGCACTGTTCACATTTACTTTTGGATATAAATCTATTTATCTTGATCGCAACTTCCGATCTTAGATATGGTTCTATTCTTCCACTATCATTATAATATTTTTTCATCTATAATTTTTTGCTCCTTACGCAAGTATAATTTCTACTCTAATAATACCACAGTATCTAAATCCTGTCAATATCATTCACCTTAAAATATCAAACTTGTTTAAACATTGACAAAAATCAAAAAAAGGGGTATTATTAGTACATGAAGAATTCTATCGAAAGGAGGACTAAGAATTATGAACGTGTGCGAAGGATGCGATAAAACGGATTTTTGCGATTTTTACAAATGCCAGCAAGCCGAAGAAAATGGATTCTGCGCAGACTATATGGATATAACTGGATTCGATTATGTTGGATTTGATATAGATGTGCAGGATAGATGGTTGGAAATGAGCTGGTATCAATATACCGAAGGTGCGTTGGATACTGATCTAGGCGAATATGAATTATTTGATTGGTAGGAGCATAAAATGAATATATTAGATTTACAGAGCTATATGGACAAAATGAGTGAGGTGAGAAGAAAGGTTCGTAGAAACTACCATCTTACAAAAGGCGAATTGATAGAAAAATTAGGAGAGTGTGAAAAAAACAAGATTATTGCTTCTTCATATAAACCTTACAATGATGAAATGATAAACGTATATATTTCAGGTCGTCTTTTCAGTTATCGAGGATATTATTCTGATATGATTCTTGAGTATACAAGAAATAGAGATGAAGCTACAACAGTGGAAGATCTTTTGCGACACTTACGAAATTTCGATGAAATGACGGGATATAAGGGTGGAGATTTCAAAGTTGAAGATGACACCGTTGTTTGGCTAGATGCTTATGGAGAGGCGCAAGGAAACGCAGTAATGGATTTATTTGAAACCGGAGAACTCGTACTTTTATTTACAAAGGTTGTTGAGTGAAAAAAGAACTTAGACAAATCGTTTATCAGAAATACCGTGGTCATTGTGCTTATTGCGGAAAGAAGTTGAAGTATAGCGAAATGCAAGTAGATCATATTGTGTCAAAGCATTTTGGTGGCGAGAATGATCTTTCTAATTATAACCCATCTTGCAGAAGTTGCAATTTTTACAAGAGCAGCGATTCTCTGGAATTGTTTAGAAAACATCTTTTGACAATTCATAAACGAATTGTAAAACCGTTTACTGCAAGAGTTGGTATAGATTATGGGATTGTAAAAATTAAACCGTTTGATGGAAAGTTTTATTTTGAAAAAGAAGGTTTTGACGAATAGGAGGCTAGGTGGCTAGAAAAACACAACAGTATTTTATTTTGAAATTCAACACAGACCGCCTCAAAAATGCAAATAATAATGTAACAATCACAATCAATGATGCCAGACGAAATGGGGAATTAATCTCGATAGGAGATTCCCAAGTTCTAAAGTCTTTGAGAGCGGTCAAAAAACAAGATTACGATCAATTGGTGGTAGATGGTCTTATAGATGAAAAACGGAGGATAAAAAATAAGTCTTCAAGTTATGAGAATTCTTATCGGCTGCGAGAAATCAATATAGAATTGGACAGATTCCTTTTTATTCCAGAAATTATATCTGTAGTTGTCAAGAATATAAAAAGTTATAACGAAATTATAAAAAGAGGTTTGTTCGTTAATAACAAGAAATATGTTCGACTTTTGTGTGGTGCAGGAATGGCTAGGCGAAATACCGTCTGGTTGATCGATTCCGAGTATGATAAACCGCTGAAGAAGTTATTGAATAACAATCGAAACGATGTTGAGATAAATCCTTCCAAATTCAACGCTTATTTTGCTCTCAGTGCTTCTACATCGCTAGAAGTTTCAAAACCATACTTCTGTGTAGTTCCCGATTTAGAAATTGAGAGAAACGAACATGTGGAATTTGTAACTGAGCAAGAAAATGGCGATGATTTGATAGAAGAATGTGATAAAGATCTTGTTTTCAATATTTTTGATGGACAAGGGATAATTTCACCTCGAAAAGCTCAAGAATGGACAGATGAGTTAGAACTGGATTACATTCCTTCAGCGTTTATTATTCGCAGTAATTTTATCAAAGGTCTTGTTGTCGTAATTGATTTTGTAGAATTTTCAGATATGATTGGCAAACATATTATCAAAGATATTTACGGAAAAGAAACAAATATTCGTGATATGGATATTATTCTAACAAAATCGCAGTTCAAATTGGCAGATGCTTTTGACAGTCAACAACATTACGATGAAAATTGCAGAAAGAATGACTTGAGATGGTGGGTTAGTCGATACGCTCCCAAACAAGAGAAGAAACATGCCTATATGAACTACCAGTTTTTACAGGCATTGAATCTTGATGAGAGTAGAATCGAAGGAATTTGTCAAAAGACAGTTGATTACTTCCATAATATCTTATCTGGTGATTTAGACTACACGACTTTGTACCTTTTAGGCGAGCATTTGTCTAGTAAATATGATCCTGATGTATTGGATAAAGTCAGCGATAACGTCACAAAAGCAGTTATCTTAAACAAAGATTTGATTGCCGATCCTTATATAAAGCGTCATATTTCCAATAGTTTGGCTAGAAAAATGAAGGATTCTTACATTGGAAGACTGATTATTGACGGTTTTTACACTTTTATGGTTTCAGACCCTTATGCTTTTTTGGAATATATTTTTGATTTGCCGATAAAGGGGTTGCTAGAACGAGATGAGTATTATAATCGTACCTGGTTAGACAAAAAAGAATCTAAAATTGCTGCAATGCGAGCTCCATTAGTTTGGAAGTCAGAAGTTAATGTTTTGGGATTGAAAGACGGTGAAGAAAAAAGAAATTGGTACAAGTATCTAGATAATTGCATGATTTTCAATATTCATGGTTTAGATATGGCTATTCTCGGAGGAGCAGATCAGAAGGTCTCTTTATGTGGTAACATATAAATGTAACTTGGTGAACCTAGAAATCTAGGGTGTAAAGATGGCGTTAGTGTTTCGTAGGAAATGACGAATAACATCTTTGCTAACAGGGAAACTCTAAATAAAGAATGTTTTATATGACAATCCTGTGGTAAGTTTTATAATACGCTAAAAATAGTAAAAAGTTGGTTAAAAATGAAAGTTGAGTTTTGTAAATATGGTGGTAGTTATTTTGCAGATGAAAATGGATTTGTTTTTGGTAAAAATGGAAATAAATTAAAACAAAGACCGGATAAAGATGGGTATCCAAGCGTAACTCTTGGAGATAAGAAGCATAGGTCAAAGGTTCGGGTGCATAGAATAATTGCAGAATTATTTGTTGATAATTTAGAGAATAAGCCAGAAGTAAATCATATTGATGGTGTGAAAACCAATAACAGTTATACTAATTTAGAATGGATGACTCGAAGTGAACAAATGTTTCACTCTTATAAAATTGGTTTGCGTAAAAAAAGAGTAAAAAAAGAGTTTATCTTGCGGAAAAAGATATTTTAAAAATTAGGGAACTGTATGCTTCTGGACTTAGCACTTATAAAATATTAGAAAAATATGATTGTTCTTGGTCTACAATATATAATATTGTAAAAAGAAAATATTATAAAAACATATAATATTAGCGTATTATAAAAAAACTGAAACGAGCATTCCGAAAGGAAGTATGATAAATGTGAAACTCATTTTATCAGAAGCGCCAAGCAACCTGTAAAAGGTTGAAGATGTGCTCTACTCCGACTTCATTGAGAAGTGTTAAAGTATTCCGAAAGGAACGGTATAAAGGTTCGACGGTGATATAGTCTGCTTAACAAATGATAAAAATGTAATTGAAGGTATTAATGGTGGTTTACCAATTTTTTATGATACTAATAAAGCCCCAAAGTCAACAGTGATTGAAAACGAGCTTTACTTACACGATTCCAAAGGTTTTAACACAAAAGTTGGGTTTTTGACTAATTGTTCTACAACAATGTACGCAATGCTTCCGAAATACGACAAAGAATCTGCTGAATACAAAGAAATTATTCGACGACTTAAGCAATGCAGAAAAGAACAGGGTGTAATTATTGATGGAACAAAAGGTTTAGTTGTAAAGCCGATACCTAAACATTGGACGCAGTGGCAAGGGCTAAAAGACAAGACTTTTGAGGATGAAGTAATTCGAGCAAGGTTCAACAATTCGATTCTGATCGATAAAAGACCGATTTTTATGACTGAATTATATACTAATTATGCTAGAGATTATCGAAGATATGTTGCAAATTACGATTTTCTTTGTAGGGCAAAATTCTGTATGGATTTAGATGATCTTCTTTTGATGGACGAATCTGATATGAGTCAAAGACAGATTGACTATATTGACAAATTTAATCGATATAATCCGTTTTTGGGCACAGATTGCGAGGTTAACAACATTTTTAGACATATGCAAAAGAGCATTAAGCATATTCGATACCAAACAAAAGTAGAACGCAATGACGAATTGGTAAATTTTCTAAAAGATGGCGTAACTGAGTTTGACAAAGAGAAGCTAAAGAAATTATACAATTTATATAAGAAATACAAGAATAATAAGCGCAATTTCTTTGAAATAAAAGACGAAAGTGGCGAAGCAAGATATAAAACGATAGATCAGTATAACAAATCTGTTCGTATTAGTGCCTTTTCTATTAGTTCTGATATTCGAGAACTAGCTTCTTTAGCAGTAAATATTTGCTACGAGATGCATCCAAAAGATAATAAAACATTTGCTTGGGCTGTTTTTGGTGAAGGAATTGTGAAAAACATTATAAAAAACATTGAAAAAGACATTGAAGTTCCGTTTTTAGATGATAGTGGGGATATAAATTATCTTGGAAACAAGTATAAAAGACGCAAAGTTGAGGTAGAGGATACCTATGATAGTATTTTACGAGAAGAAACACGCGGAGGAATTGCTTAAAAAAGGATTTATAACCTCTTTTATGTCCTACGTAGATCTTTCTATTTTAGCAAGATATTTTAAGCATATCGGAAAGAACAAGGCTCAAATTAGGGAAGATTTAATAAAATTTTGTGAAAGATACAATCCAGATTTTAATGAAATTCTATCTTGGAATAAGGTGAAAAATGCGGTAAATTCGATTGATAAAAAGATACTTCTTTTTCCAATGGATGTTTCTGTAACAGAATCAGAGATTGATACGATAAAAAGTATGGGGGATTACAAAATACAACGAATTGTTTTTGTGTTGTTGGTAATTGCTAAATATTTTAAATATAATGACAACAATATAAAGCCTAGAAAACTTAATAAATACAGCGATAATTTTTATGCCAATGTAAAAATCCCCGATCTCTTAAGATTAGCAAATGTCAAAGTTGATCATGATGAATTTACTCATATACTGTATAATTTTGATAAAGATAATCTTGCGAGGATAACAATAACACTTTCTCAGTCTTTTCAAATTAATTTTATAGATGAAGATTCTCCTGTATCAATTATTATAACAGATATGAATAGAATTGGAAATTTTTATCCGTATTTTTGTGATAATTGTGGAAGAAAAATTGAGAAGAAGGCGAAAAAGCATTGTTTTTGTGAGGAGTGCTATAAGGAATTTAGGCGTGAATCATGGGCAAAAAGCAAAAGAAAGATAAGAAAAGATGATAAAAATCGAGACATTTTATGATAAATAATACTGTTTCATTTATTTATAATGAATTATTATAAAAAATGGCGTTTTGAACGATAAATATATTGAAAATGTCCACAGATAGGGTGCTTTCTCTTAAGATGAAAGGTAAGACAAAGGATAATTGATTATAAAGGATTGAAAAGAGGAGAAGATGAAAGAGGAAGAGAAAAAAATTATTCGGAAAGAAGAGTTTATTAAGACCATTGCGAAAAGAGCGAGATTCACGCAGGGCGACACTAAAATTATGTGGGATACCATTGAAGCCTATATTAAAGAAATTATCAAGAACGAAGATATACTTAAACTTTCAGGATTTTTCGATGTTTCTGTAACAGATGTTGCGGAACATAGAGGATATAACGCAGCCGAAAAGAAAGAAATAATTGTTAAAGGTTCAAAAAGAATTGTTTTTCGTGCGTCTAGAGCGTTGTTGAAGATGTTTAAGGAAGATAAAACTGAATAAAAGATTGTAAAAACACTATAAAATTGGCATTTTATGCTAAAAAAAGTAGTTGAAGGAGATCAAATTGAATCAATCAACTTTTGAAGAATGTTACAAACATTACAAGTCGAACTTTAAGCTTGGGGAAACGTGGAGTTCGCTTTCTAAGATTTTTGGATATAAAAGTAGCGAAAATCTTCGATGGAGTTTCAAAGACGAAAGAAAGAGACGACATATTCCAGGAAAGAATTCTAGAAATAAAATGATTATTGAAGAACAACATGATAATCCTAGAGTTGGAGTCGTAGATTTTGAAACTCTTCCAGCTATAGTTTATACTTTTAGACTTTACGATCAGAACATTGGCATTAATCAAATAATTACAGATGTTTGTTTGCTGAGTTGGGCTGGTAAGTTTTTGAATGAATCAAAAATGTATTCGGACATTCTTACACCAAAAGAAGCGAAAAGTCGAGATATAAAAAGAATTGTAAAATCATGTTGGGACTTTCTTTCAGAATGTGATGTGGTTATTGGACATAATTACAGAGGATTTGATGAAAAAATTATCAATTCTGCGTTTTTAGAATGTGGATTGCCTCCGCTTAAGTATAAAGTTGTTGATACTCTGACAGTTGCTAGACAGAACTTCAAATTCTCAAGTAATAAATTGGCTTATTTGAATAAGAAGTTAGGAATTACAAACAAGATAGAAAATGAAGGCTTCCGATTATGGTCAAGCTGTAGTGATGGTGACGCAGAGGCTTTAAACACAATGCTTGAATATAATGAAGGTGATATTTCTGCAACAGAAGAATTGTTTTATAAACTTCGTCCTTATGTTCGTGGTTTCAACATTGCTCTTTATAACGAAATTAATACGCCGATTTGTCCTGTTTGTGGCAGTGAAAATCTGAAAGAAGAAGGGTTTTACTATACTCCAGCAGGAAAATGGCAGAGCATTCGTTGTCAGGATTGCAAGTGTATTTCTAGAGGCAAAGAGAATATGTTTGATAAATATAAGAAAAAATCATTACTTGTAAAAGTTTAAGATTTTATTTAGAATATAGATACGTACTTTATTGAGAGGGCAGCCAATGGCTGCCCTTTTTGACATTAAGGAGGTCTATCATATCTGAAACTACTTATAACGGAATTTATGAAAAAGATTTAAGCGATGAAGAAATGGCTGGAGTTTATGAAAACAGAAATGTGATTGGTTTGTTGATAAATCAATATGTTTTTATAAAGAATAATGATGGAAAAGTTGTAGATAAATTTAGATGGGATGGAGAAAAGTTTAGAAAACTTCTTTTACCAAAAATCAGTGGATTCAAACCCAAGACATTTAAACAAGAATGTCTATGTGATATGTTGATGAATCCCGATATAAAAATAAAAATTGTTGCAGGTGTTGCTGGTTCTGGAAAATCAAAACTCTGCATTGTTTTTGGATTGAATTCCATAGAAACTGGAACGCATGAAAAAATGTTTGTTGTTCGCCATAATGTTTCGATTGGCGAAAAAAACGGATTTTTAAAAGGTTCTAAGAATGAAAAAATTCAAGGTTGGCTTGGATTCTTAAAAGATAATATGGACTCAACGCAACTTACGATTCAATATATGATAGATCGTGGTACTTTAGAAGTTGAGGGTGTTGAATATATAAAAGGAAGAGATATAAAGAATTCTTGGATGTTAATTGATGAATCTGAGGATTTGGATGAAAATCAATTTGGTTTAATTGGACAAAGAGCTTCAGAAGGAAGCATTATTTGTTTTGTTGGGGATGTAAAACAAGTAACGCAGGCTAAATATAGGAATAGCAGCGGATTAAAAAGAGCTATTGATAAACTAAAGGGAAATCCTTTGGTTGGAATTGTTGTTTTTGACGATGTTGAAAATGATAATGTAAGGTCTGATGTAAGCAAAATTTTTACATCTATATATTAATTTATTTAAAACAATGAGATAGAGTGGAGTCATGATCCATTTGAAAGTTGCCTCTGACAATTTCTCATTGTTTCTATATTTATTCAGAGGTATAATCAGAGGAGATATGAAAAAAATAAAAAAAGATTATGTGGAAAAATATATGGAAAATATAGGATATTTTTTATCTGATGGTAGTTATGATAATCAATATAAAAATACTTATACGAAATTTGATTTTAAAGACGCAAATGGATATAGGTATTGTTCTACATTTGAATCCATTAAAGGGACAGTAAATAGAGGAAATAAATATCCTAAATTCTTTATTGTATCTGCTTATAATCCTTTTTCAATAGAAAACATAAAGAAATGGATAGATATAAATAAAAAAGAATTTTGTTTAAAATCTAAAGAATTTAAAAATTGCAGTTCTGATTTAGAATTTAAGTGCTATAAATGTGGAAGAATTTTTTATAGGTCTTGGCGTGAAGTGAATTATTCTAATTTATCTTGTGATTTTTGTTGTAATTATCATAGCACAAAATATAAGTTTTCTGAAAGTGATATAACTGATATTATTGATCTTTATGAGTCTAATAAAACGTTGTACTTTATTGGTAAAAAATATCATACTCGTCCAACAAGAATATCTAAAATATTGAAAAGCAATGGTGTCCATATAAAAGAAACTCATGAATATTTTACTAGCAAAGAATTGGCAACTGGAAGAAAGTATTATTGTAAAGAAGATATTTTTGAAAAAATAGATAGTCACGATAAGGCTTATTGGTTGGGACTTCTATATGCAGACGGATGTATAAATATGAAAAAAGGAAAAAGAAAAGGGATATCAATAGAATTGTCTTTAAAAGAAGAGGACTATATTCATGTCTGTAATTTTTCCAAATTTCTGAAGTCTAATTATCCCGTAAGGAAAAAAATAGCAAAATTAAACGGTAAAGAATTTGCATCATATCGTATTTGTATCGGAAGTGTAAAAATGGGAGAGGATTTAATTTCTCATGGGTGTATTCCGAGAAAAAGTTTAATTCTAAAATATCCTGAAGATTTAAACGATGAATACTTTGGAAGTTTTTTATGTGGATATTTTGATGGTGACGGATGTTTGTCTTATACCAATAAAGATAATAAAAATTTTTATAACTATGTTGATATGATGGGTACTGAAGAGTTTTTGTCTGTTGTAGATAAAAAACTCAATGCTATAGGAATAAAAACAGGAAGGGGAGTTTATAAAAGTGAGAGTAGCGCGTTTATTTTGCGTATATCAAACTATAGTCACTCTGATTTTTATAATCTGATATATAATAAATCTTCTTATATGCTTTGTAGAAAGTTTGATAAATTTCGAGACATGCTAAACGACAGAGATAAAGATTTCGACATATCTGAGGTTGCCAAACTAGCAAACTTGGTAATGTAAAAATAAAATAAGAGAGGTGGAAAATGCCGTCGAGTAAACGCACATCGGCTAAAGAGGAAAAAGTAAAAATTTATTGCAGAAAATGCATGAGAAGTTTGCCAGAAGGAAAGTTTTATAAAGCGGCAGATCACTTTTTGGACAGCAATGGACGTATGTCTATTTGTAGTGAATGTATTGCTGACATGTATCATAATTTTTATTCTACTGATACAGATATATCAAGAACTATTTACAGAATGTG
>Ga0222679_1000276_pt1 | contig 20542 bp, 36 predicted proteins | sample AntAcemetagen939_FD_179843 | JGI IMG/M metagenome (GOLD analysis project Ga0222679, IMG submission 179843) | Saline water microbial communities from Ace Lake, Antarctica - #939 | ecosystem: Environmental > Aquatic > Non-marine Saline and Alkaline > Saline | place: Antarctica: Ace Lake...
GGGTTATCTGGATAGGTGTGTTAGTTGTCTTATTCATGGTGGTTTATAAGAAGCGTCAGGAGATACTGGTCTTCTTCGCAGACTTACTAGAAAGCTTACTCAAAGGAGATATACAATAGGAGGAACAGTGATACATAATGATGGCGTTTATAATAGGATGTATAGTTGGATTGGTTGTAGGCCTCGTATGGGGTGTTGCTATTAAGACCAACAAGGTTATAGAGAAACTACCAAAGGAAAGACTACTGGAAGAAGTAAGGAAGAGGAATGAAGCATGACGGAAAGGAAATTACAATCTGGTATCAAGAATAGATCTCCATTCGTATCGCTGCCAAGTAGAGACTTAGAACTTCTCGGCTGGGTCAAAGGAGATAAGATAATCATAGATACTGATATTAAGAAGAAGAAGATTAATCTATGCAAGGAGAAACAATGATGATCAACACTCAGCCCTTTGGACATTGGAAATCAAATGCCAACTTTCTTACCGAAACAACACCCACTGATTTATCTGTTCAAAGGGTTTTATACTTACAAGTGAGAATATGAAAACAAGAAATTAATAAGTAAGAACGAGGAACAATGAATGACTTCGTATTTATCATGACATCGGTATTCCTTATGGGGTACTATTTCCCAATGGGTTTACTGGGATTTTTATAATCACTCCATATATAGGATGAGCCAGTAACGGTATGGTGACCAATGCCAAAGAAAATGTACGTCAAAGGACTTCTTAGGAAGTACCTCTAACTCACAGATGCAAACTAACTGGCTGTGAATCCTTTACCACTTCTAAGTTAAACGGAAAGTATATATACGGGCGTTACCACAGAATTATAATAACTTTACAAAGGTGATATATTTTGAAGCAAATATTAGATATCCCAGATGAGATGAGAAAAGAACTTGAAGCGAAAGCAGAGAAGCTTGGAACCTCAATGAGCTACATAATAAAAGACGCATTATCAAGGTACTTGAAAGAAAATGAATAGAGACGCTGATCTGATTAACAAATTGAAAGAGTTCTTTGAAGAAAATTATACTGCACAAATATTAAGCAGCGATAATTCTAATAAAGGATATTTAGAAGTTAGCTTCAAAAAGTTAGCTAAAGAAGATCCGGAACTTGCAGAGTTTGCTCTTGACAATCCAAAATCATTTCTCACTATGTGTAGATTAGCTATTGAATCTAAGAACACGTTCCAGATAAGAATGGTTCAACTTTCTGATGATCATTTAATTGGGATCAATAAGCTTACTAAGAGAAATCTTGGGAAGCTAGTAAAAATAAAAGGAATGGTAGTATCAAGGTCTTCTGTTTATATGTCTTCTAGTATGGTTAAATTTGAATGTCCCTCTTGTGGTCGTGAGATTAATGTTCCGCAATTAGACGATCTCTATAGGGAACCAACCAAATGTAGTTGTGGTCGGAAGGGAAAGTTCGCAGAGATATCTAAGGACTACACCGATATGTTAGATATACAAATAGAAGAAGTTCAGGATAACTTAAAACAAACAGAGACTGCAGCAAACATAAAAGCTATGTTTGTGGATTCTCTTGTTAAAGAGAATCATAAAGTATATCCTGGTGGTAATATTGAACTCACAGGTTATCTAGTAGCGAATCAAAGTTATGTTAATAGAAGAAAGGGGAATCTATTTCAATTCATATTTGAAGTCTGTTCTTATAGAAACTTGGATGGGTTAGACTTCGATATGAAGTATTCAAAAGAAGAGCTTGAGAAGTTTGAAGAGATAAGAACCGCAAGAGATCCTGTGAAGATGATCTCCGAAATGATATTCCCCGATATTCATGGACATGATGATGCTAAAGAGATGTCTATTATGCAACAGTTCTGCGGTACTTTAACCGAAACAGGTAAAAGAGATTTTATACATATTCTATTCATTGGGCATCCTGGAACTGCTAAGACAGATATTTGTAAAAGAAGTATCGCTTTAAATTCAAGAAGCAGATTTTCCACAGCAAAAACATCTACTGATGTTGGCCTAACAGCAACAGTTCAAAAGGATGATAAGAGTGAGAGATGGGTTGCAAAAGCTGGGTTGTTACCTATTTGCAGTGGTGCGGTTGTTGGATTGGACGAGATAAATAACATGTCCCCAGAACGATTAGACGTTCTGAGAACGCCAATGGAAACCGGAATTTTGCCAATAAATAAAGCGGGAATTTCTTTACAGATGTGGTCAAATACCTGCATAAGTGGAACTTGCAATCCCAAAAGTGGTATAGACTTTGACGAAAGTGTAAGGATTTCTGCAAAAGTGGTAGACATTCATGACGCATTAATTGACAGATTTGATTTAATTTACAAATTCTTCGATAATATCGACGCCACTTTTGATTATAAGATAGCAAAAAAGATGGACTCCAGGGACACTTTTGTAGATACAGATACCACTTTTGTAAAAAATAATACCACTTTTGTTAAGTCTACTACCACTAATAATATACTATCTAATCTTAAATTAATAAAAAAATACATATTTTACTGTAAAACAAAGAATGTACAGTATATTAAATTTTCTAGGAGACTGTGTACATACATGTCTGAGTGGTATGTTGAGGTTCGACAGCGTTCTCAAGGCATTTCTTTTGAAGGAAAGAAGCCAACACCAAGGATCTATGAAGGTGTAAAAAGACTTGCTAGATGTTTTGCAAGAATCAGACAAAAGGAAAATGTCACTATTAAAGAGTTTAATATTGCTAAGAATTATTATGAAAGAATGTTAGGTATTCCAGAATCAAAAATAAAGGACGGTGAAGATGTATGAAAACACTATTGAACGTAGAATCAAAAGAAGTGGATGGTCAAGTTGTTCTAGACTGGACTTTGGGGGAAAATATTAATGCTTATTATCTTATAGGTGTTTTGCATGTTATAGAAGAAGCTTTAGTTAGATGTATAGAAGATGAAACTAATGAAGAGGAAGGTGATTAAATGAATAAAAGAACTATAGTTCCAAAACAATTAATGTCAGATTTCAAAGAATGGATGCAAAATGATAGATTCATCCCTGTTGGTTCTTCTTATGCAGAACAGTATATGGTGCGAAGAAGGCCAAATCATGACTTGGATGAATTCATAAGCAAGGAGTCATAATGGAAGAACTACAATGTACTCATGAGGGATGTAATAAAGAAGCAAGATGGTTCTCAGGCAGAATGCGTCTTTGCCAATCACATTGGAATGAACGTGGACGTTTCGAGATGATACAACCCATGATCAATTTCAAAAAAAGGAAGGTGATTAAAATAGTTGATGTAACTGAAGCAATGGAAGGGCAATATCTCACAGTAGAATGTGTAAAGAGTAGCCCAACAAAAGAAGCAGTTGTAACAGACGGCGGAGAATACACCAAGTCAGACTATGGTAAGAAACTATGCATAGAGATCAACATAGATCGGAAGAAGAAGATCTATAGGCCAAACATAGACAGTGCAAAGAATCTTGCAGGTGTTTGGGGTAAGGAATCCGACCTGTGGGTTGGTAAGACATTACTTCTGAGATTTCTATCAACTATTGTTGATGGAAATAGTGAAGAGACAATACTGGCGATACCTAAAATGGGTAGTGGAACACCAACAACAGAGGAGACAGTAACAGAAGAAGATGATGTCGTTAGCACAGAGGACATCATAATGGGGGATTAATCTCCCTTCATAATCATGAGGCGATAAACTATGAAAGCAAAATATAAATGGGCATATCTGATATGTATACCTGTGTATCTTCTTAACCAAATAGGTTATAAGTTTGATTTCTTTTTTTCCGTAATTTGGTTTTGCGCTTGCGGAGCGATACTATTGCATGGGTTTGATTCCATACCAGAAGCCGAACAACCAAAACAAGAACAGAAGAAAGAACAACCTGTAGAAGAAGAGAAACCAAAACCGGTGACAGACTATGGTCAATGTTGATTTAATAGAAGAATATATTGAATGTTCTAAATGTAATAAACTATGTTCTGTTAAAGACTTGGTTAAGGTGAAGAAGAAAGAGAGCCTTCTAGGCTCTTTTCTCTTCAAGAACAGATACACTGCAGTATGCAAGGAATGCGTCAAGAGGGTTGAATAATGACTATAGTAATATGGTTAATGACAAGAGATATGACTAATATCTTCTATCCACATCTAATAAGAAAAAGGTGAGAATCAAAAATGATAACAAAAAAGTTTAATTTGAGAACAAGAAAACAAGCAAAAGAGTTATTTGATTTCTTGAGATATTTAATGATACCTAATACTGCAATGAGTTTATATAAAAATACTATTACAATAGCAGATTGTAGAGAAAGTAAACAAGAGGAGAAGCCCCAGAAGATAGGTAATCTAAGATGAGATATTTCAGCATGTTTTCAGGAATTGGAGGTTTTGAACTTGGAATACAAAGGAGTTGCATTAAGGACGAGAGCGAAGGGATTCAAAGAATTGGAAATTCGCAAGGACAATATAAGCAATTCAATCACATCAGTGAACAGCGATTCACTTGTGTTGGTCATTCAGAGATCGATAAATACGCAGAACAAGTTTATCAAAAACAATTCGGAGGAAAGAACTATGGAGATGCAACAAAGATTAACACCGATGAACTCCCAGACTTCGACATGCTCTGTGGGGGATTTCCCTGTCAAGCTTTTTCGATTGCTGGGAACAGGAGAGGATTCAAAGATACAAGAGGAACTCTCTTCTTTGAAATCGCAAGGATTGCTAAAGCAAAGCAGCCGAGGCTTCTTTTCCTTGAGAACGTCAAAGGACTTCTTAACCATGACAAAGGAGAAACTTTTACCAAAATCCTACAGACGCTTGATGAACTGGGGTATGATGTGCAATGGCAAGTTCTTAACAGCAAACATTTCGGAGTCCCACAAAACAGGGAAAGAGTGTTCATTATCGGACATCTTAGAGGAACACGTAGACCAGAAGTATTTCCTATCGGACAAAGCATTAACACGGGTTCTATCCAGGGTAGACAAATATGTAAAGCTCTTTTAAGTAATTATCCTAGAAATTCTAATGGAAACTATATCTCAACAGACTCAAAACCCGAAATTGGGCAGGCAAAAAGAAAATATGATACAAAGAGGGTATCCCCCCCACTAAGTCAAAATTGGCAACCAATAATTAAACCAGAAATAAGAAGACTCACACCAACAGAATGTGAGAGATTACAAGGGTTCCCTGACGGTTGGACCGAAGGATTATCTGACACACAACGGTATAAATGTCTTGGGAACGCAGTCACAGTAAACATAATCCGAGCAATATTTCAGAGGTTACGATGAGCGTGGAACTTAAAGACCAATATTTGAAACGCGTCCATAAACGACACGAGAACAGTTGTGTTCAGGAGGCATACGGTAGTATGTTTATAGAATCAGACTCCAACATATATTACGAAAAGGTGGTTTAAATGAAGTTTAAGTTTGAAATGCAGAATCTCATTATAATTGAAGTTGAAGCCACAACGAAAGAAAAAGCGAGAATGCAGATCGTGAGTAACATAGAAGATTATGGAGATCGGATGGTTTATGATGATTGCTATATCTCGGATGGAGAAGAGACTAAAGAAGAACCTGAGTTGTTTTAGATGGCAGAATTCAAAATAAGCAAGATCATGGAAGCTCACAACGTTATACATAAAGAGGAAGCACTACTACATATAAAGACCGAGAAGCTTGAAGCAGCAACTATGGATGTTCATGATGAATCCGTTCAGATAAAATATAAAGGGTTTGCGTGTAATAATTTAGTAGTCATAAATGAACGCGGAGCACACAGAAATAGTCTTGTTGATAGAAAAATACCAATAAAACAAAATTGTTCTGGACGAATAAGAGATTCTGACGAGGGTGATTAAGATGGTTAAAGAAACATTAGACGGTTCACAAACAGTGCGTTATAGTAAGAAGCAAATGGCTCTGTTAAAGAAAATGCTGGGCTTGGATGATGATTCAAAGGTCTTTAGAGCCTGCATGAACTTCACATATAATGTAACACACACCATGTTTGGCGGTAATCTACAGGATGTTTTCAAGCGTAATAAGAAGAATGAGGATCAAGAATTATTCAACATGATGTTGGATAAGACTAAATTTGTGTTACAAAAGAAGGAGGATTTGTAACACGAATGCATGGAATGGCTGTTAAATAATTATATAAGGGGGATTAAACGATATGAGGGCTTTTCAGCCCATAAACAATACCCTCACACATAGATAGAGCAGAAGAAAAGAAACAAAGGGAAATGGTGAAAGACAATGCAAGAAGGAATTAAATGTTATTACTGTGGAAAAGGATTTTATTTTCAAGGATTCAAATTAATCAATGCCAAAATTTGGTAAATAGATAGTCTATTTATTGATGTGATGTGTCGAACTTACCGCATAGTAAATTAAGTTAAATATCTCTGCATTATGGTGGAGAGGAGAACGCAGGTTCTTTTTTTGTTGTCCAACCACAAGTTTTACACCACCATTCTTTGGTTGTCTTAGTGTATTCTATCCTGAAGCCCTTACACTTACCACACATCGGTTTTGGTTCTTTCTTCTTCTTACTATCAGTGTTCTTTAGTTCTTCTAGAGACCTCTTGTTTAACTCAGTCGTGTATTGTTTCTTTCTTGCCTCGTACTCTTCGACTAACTCTTTGCGTGGCATCTGTATATTCATTCCATTCATGTGTACTGGATATCCTGTTTCATCATTAAACGTTAAACGTTTTCTGTAGAACTTGTCCATAGAATCATTATACTGGTATTCGTGCACTTTACAATAACATAGATTATTAATTCGGTCTATACTTACTGGCTCGAAGATATGATCTATCAGAGTTCTTGCTTGTTTATCAAGCATCGCCATAGATGGTGCGGTATATAATAAACCAATGTTCATTCTTCTGAAAGTCTGTAATGTTGAACCTATTAACTTGTTTGCAAGAGACTGCCAGTCCCTACTAGAAATACCGACACCTGCTTCGTCAAAGATAAGGATATCCCCTTTCTTTATCCCTACAGGATCGTTTAATACTTCAAAGAACTGCATTACATTAAATATTAAATGATGCTTGATAATAAAACCTCTATTAGAGAATGCATCCGCAATATCTAAAGCACTATAAGACTTTCCGCTTCCTGTCTTCCCGATAAACATAGCGATCCAATTATTATTCTTCTTATTGAATAAGTCATTGACTTCTTTCTTGAATTCAAGTGCTACGTTTATGATAGTCGCCACCTACTTGTGATTTAGAATACCATTGGTTTTGAACGGAGATCCATTCCATTATCTTATGGAATCTGTGATTATTCTTTGCCTCAAGCACATCCCCATCATCCAACTCTTTAATCCCTTTCATTTCTTTTAATGGGTTGGCTTCTCTTATCGGTGGTGGTACTGTAGCTTCTAAATAAGCCAGATGCCATTCTATCAGTGCATGTTTTTCTCCAGAAGATATCTTCTGGCCTATGAGTTCTGAGATTTGTTTAATCCACCCTAATTGAACCTGTTGCAGAGTTAAACTTGCCTGTTCTTTCGTTTGCGCCATATCATTATTATCATGATATCAAAATATTTAAATATATCTATTACTATTATAATATATGGAAGAAGATAATATAGCACAAGACATTCCCCCAGAACCAAAACAAACTCCAATACCTCTGGAGAAGATAAAGAAACGTTGTAGGATTTGTGGTCATAGGTTTGCGATAAGAAAGACTACAATAACTAATATCAGGGACGCGGTGTTTGTTTGCGAGTACTGTGGGAAATAGATAATAATAAATAATAGTTTACCATTAGTAAGTAAAAATGATTAAGAACTCTGTTTTTAATCACCCTGATACTTCAGTATCATATGATGATGCCCGGGGTGATCCTTATGGCAAGCATAAACTTAAAAGATGCATTTAAATCAGTCAAAGATGCATTTGACGGAATTCAGTCTACAGCTCTAACGATTGTTATTGCTTTGATTGTTGTTGGTTCAGTAATGGGTGCAGTAACAACTGGCGCAATACCTCTACCTACAGCTTTCAACGCAGTTCTAACCGTACTGGTAACAACTATTAGTGGATGGTTCACAACTGGTTCAGCAGTAGTTACAACTGTAGTAGCATTGATTGTAGTTGTTGTTCTTATCGTTCTATTTAGAAACGGCAAAGACAGCGGTGGTTCAATCGCATAGAATGGTTGTTTACAACCGGGGAAGCTTTACGCTTCCCTTCTTTTTTTCAAAATGATTTGGGATAAATATACGGCGATAGGAATTGGTATTGTGGTCTTGGGCGTTATCTTTCTTTCAACAGTACAGATGATGTGTGTCTATGAATACGAAGGACACCAAGAACTAAACGGCAGTATAACAAAGAAAGTAATAACTGAAGATCCAGAATGTTATACCTTCTTCCAGTTCTTCGGCGCAAGAAAAGAATATAATAAAAGAATGTGGGAACGTGCAGAGACAGCAGAATTAAACAATACCAATCACAGTTCTATTTCTTCAGGCTTACCTAAGTTCTCTTTTAATTTCTCAGACTCTTCTTTAGAATCCTCTTGAATCTCTTCTCCTTCTTCTGAAAGAAGAGTGTCCATATCGAAATTATCACCAGCGTCTTCTTGTAATGATTCTAATTGTTCTAATCTAAAAACTAGATCATCGTAGTCTTCTTTACTTAATATGATTAAACTCATTATGTATCACCATGTTTTTCATAGCAATAGGAATATTTAAATATATGTATTACCTTTATGAAAACAGCACGGTGATCTTTATGTTAGACGATAATATTACAACCGATAAAAGTAAAGTAACATTCAAAGAGAAGATAACATCCCTACAAGATGTCATCAAGAACTTCAGACTTACCCTTGAAGGTTATGTCTGGTCTGGGAAACATGATGGTTGGGTTGATACTGGCGAACCATTAGCATCAACCAGAGTCGTAGACCTTCTTGTGGGACTACTAACCCCTTTCACTAATAATTCTAATCTAATAACGATAAAAGATTTCGATACTTTCAATAGACAACAGCTCTGGTTTTGTCAAGAGGTAAATAAGATACTACACACAGAACCATTCAGCAAGACCCAGAACTATACCCAAGTGTTTCAGATAACAGACGATACGTTCCAGAACCTTGGGGATATAATGCTAGGCTCTAAAAGTCTGATGAAAGACATGGCAACAACCGTAGAACCTACAGACATAGGCCTAGGAGGCTAAACGATAAAATGAAATTCAAAAACCCATTCAAGAAAGAAGAAGTAAAAGGAACAAGCTCTCCACAGGTACACATTGTTATTTGCAGACTCATGAACGACAGAACTCCAGTGGAGGCCTTAGAGTTTGATGCTCTGCAGATTAAAGACGATAACTTCAATATGCATGTTGTCAATGAACAGATGAAGTTCAAAGAAGAGCTTGACCGAAAGAAGCATCACATTCTCGAATACTTATATTACAAAATGGATCTTGCAGATATCAGTAGAGAAGCAAGGCTTGTCATGATAGATAAGAAGATTAAACTCATAGAAGAGGATATCACTAAATGCACTAAAGGGAAAATCTTCGATAAAGACCCAAAAGGTAATATTAAACTCGATAAAGAAGAACTCCCTATCTATAAGAAAGTGAACAAGATAGACCTTGAGTTCGATCTAAAACATTTCAAAGTATTACGCAATACTATAGAGAATGATGGTGATGGTTCTTACGAGATCATAAATAAGAACGGTCAAAGAGAGTTAAGATTTCTTGCACGAGACGGTATCTATCATCCCTACTTCTATCGGTCTGATTCCGATAAGGGAACTCCATTAACCATGCATCCCGATGTGGGACTCAGCAGGAAATATTACAAAGAGATAGATAGTAAAGTAGAACAGAGATATCTAGATCAGCGTAATGAAAACAACTTCTTCTCCGGCATTAAAGGACTTCTGATAACTATAGCACTCTGTGCATTAGTGATCTCTGGCGTAATGTTTAATGTGCGTGGTGTTGAAAACATAAGAGAGACTGATGATAAACTTGACGCATGCAGATTAAAATGTGTAGAAACCGCAACAGACTGTGGCTTATTCTACAGCAGACTTATCAGAGATGAGCTGATCAATAGAAGCGTTGATACAAAAGTTGTAGTACCTGAAAAGAAGCCCACGAAAGATATAACAGATATCAGTGGAAAGATACTTGGGACGTAATACAAACAAATAAATAATAGTTTACCATTAGTAAGTGGGAAGATGCCTCTTTCGTCACTACCCGATGCGTTGCAAATAATAGAAGTCTATAACTTCGAAATGTTTTCTAGAGTTTTCTGGATTGTTTTAATGGTGGGCATTTCTTCGATCTACGTTTTCTATTGGAGACCCTTCAAAGAAGAAGAGACTCCATTCATTTCTGTAGCTTTCGTTAGATCTTTCATGACTATATTCTCTTACATAATACTTATGGTGACACCGTTCTTCTTCTTCGCTATGGCTCCGCAATGGGATGTCTGGAGTTTCATATTCCCTTTCTTTAATCTATATATTATAATGATGATCGTCTATGTTATAACTGTCAGCGTTGACTATATCAGGTTCAGTGTTCCGGTACTGTTGCGCATTGGTGGGATAAAAAGCGACGATCCTAATGTCGAGAGAGTATACAAGAGGTTCTTTAATAAAAATGGAAGAAAAGTTTGATCGTTTTTTTGTTATCCTTATCTTTGGCATTGTATCAAACATAGTTCTTTTCATGGGTATCATGTCTTTTGTAGTATTACACGATTATGTTTTCATAGATCTCAATAATACAATAGAGGGTTTGGTTTCTGATGGAACAATCCCTGCAATGTTTTCAGGCATCTTCGAGGGTTTCGTTAATAGGTCTACACAAATAATACAGGCTATGGATTTCATCTGGGCTGCTGCATTCATAAGCATGATCTGGAGTTTGGGTAGGTTCTGCTATTTCGCAAAGCGTGATGATTACTATACTATGTTTGGCTTTCTTTCTTTCGGGGTTATCATATTCTTATTCGTAAGTTCTATCTATGAACAGATAACCCAATACTTGCACACGATCTTCTTTGATGCAATACTCCAGAATGTAACGATACAACTCAACTTCTTCTCGTTTTATGTGAACCATTTCACCATCATAAATTTGATCATAGTCTGCGGTTGCACGATACTAAACTTCGTAGACTTAGACACTACAGCATTCTCTGCTAGAAAGTATAAGGAGGCTCCATCAAAAGATGTCGGAACTACAGAACTCTAAAGAAAAATTAAGTATAATAATCATAATAGGTGTTGTCTTAATAGTTCTAACTATGGTTTTGACATACAAGTCTGTTAACACTTCTTATGTCGTTAACGATAACATAAGTACTGTTGTACTTAATGATGAGCTTGTAACAATAGACTTTGCGCATGAGAAAGTACACGATGGTGAGCATTACTTTATTAGAAACTTCACAGACATACCAAACGGTGGAGACTTCGAGATCCATTTAATGACTAGTGAAATGGATGTTGAAGATATCCATATGATGATCCAAGTAGAAAACAATGTAGAAACAATTTATACTTTACTTGAGAATGTCACAATAATAGAAAACGGAACGAGATTAAATTATTTCAATAGAAACAGAAACTCCGGCGATGATAATTGTGTTGATCTTTTCTTCGATCCAACATATTCAGATGGTGAGGTTATAGCAGAGAATAAGCTAGGATCTGGCAAAAAGTTCGGAGGGCAAGAACGAGATGCTAATGAATTAATCCTATTAAGAAACACCAGTTATGTTCTATTAATAGAGAACAACGCAGACGGCGCAGTAGATACAGTGAATTATGTTCTAGATTGGTATGAGGACAAAATACATATAGAATAACAATGGCAAAAAAAAAGAAGTTCAAGGATCAAGCATTGGTTTTCGATAGATGCAAGTTCACTAATAAGAGAAAGGTGAAAGCTTGGCTTAAGAAGAACAGGCCAGATATAAGTATCAAGATTCCTATTACTAAATACAAGAAAATATATAGATGCAGAATAAAAAGCACAGGCAAGTTTGTAAGGAAAAGCTTAAAAGAAGTTTGTGTCTGTAAGAATGTAATCCTAGTGAGAGGTAGACTCAAGTGAAAGGTTTTGATAGAGTATTATATTTCGGAATTGTATTAATCATTCTAAGTACCTTTGCACTCTCCGCAGTAGATGATGCTCATGTTTATTATTCGTTTGACAACGCTAATCTGTCGGGGTCTAACCCGATAGACCTATCCGGTAATAATAATATTGGTGCTAATATTAATGCTAATACTGGGGTTACAGGAATTATTGCTGAAGCTTTTGAGTATAACGGTGCAGGTGATGTAGTAAATATGAACACCTCATTAGATAAGAGCGCAACAGGTGCTTTTTGTATGTGGCTTGAGCCTGATGCTCTTTCGCATTATCTAACCTTAACAGGTTCAACCACCACTAATCGACAGAACATATATGCTTATTTCTCAGGTGACGAAACAACCGTAGGACTTAGAAATGATGCTGGAGATAAACAATGGGAATTTGTAACAGACTCTGTTGATTTTGTTGTAGACAATTTTTACCATATTTGTGTAACGCAGAATGGGGTGTCCCCTGACATATTCGTTAATGGGACTAACGTATCAAAAACATTTACAACCACCACAGACCTCACTAAATGGACGAGCCTATTTGGTGGTGCTATGACTCATTCCACAATAGGGAAATACTCCACAACATATTTCGATGGGATCATAGACGAGTTCGAATTATACAAACACCCATTATCTGCAGCAGAGATAAGCCAACTATATAATAATCATAATGGTTTCAATCCATATAATATAGTTCCGAGTACAGCTTTTGAATTAACACTATCAAACATTGTTGGCAATGTTTCTTTAACAGACTTTACTGCAACGATCCAGAATGGAAGTTCTACAATAAACATAACGACAACTAATGGAACGGTTGTATTCCCTCTTGGTTCTCTGTTTAATATAACAGTCTTTGATATAATGAGTGGAACTTATTTCAATCAAAGCAGATCAAACCATAACAGTACTGTCAATTTACAATTACAAACTTGGCAGTCTGTATTAATAACTACGTCACAAAGATTAGAAACAGGAACTGCTATAGCAGAATTCAACCTTACTGTTTCAGGCCAGACAGTAACCACGACAAACGGTACAACAATACATTTGCTCAATGCCAGTAGTAATGCTTATGATGGTAGGGCTGCATACTTCGATACTAATAGCTCTGGCTCTGTCACACTCACAGCACTACAGACGTTAAGTCATGTCATAAACTTCACAACAAACAATACAAACCACATAACATTTTTGGATGCCTCGACAGGCTCAGGAATCTTTAACGGTTCCGTAGTAGTAACATATCCTTCTTCTGCAACAGATAGTTTTCTTACTAACACAACAGGCGGAATAAGTTTCTCATATATAAAATCAGGGACGGAAGAGTTCGGAACATACAGTGTGTCTTTTGCAAGACAGGGGTACATACCCTCATCTGTAAGCCCTGTAATAAATATATCTAACTCACCTATTAATACTTCTTTTAATGTATCACAACCAGCCATCCTTGTTAATATCTTTGATAAGGAAACTGGTAGTGTATTCACTAACCTTGCTGAAGTAATCTTATTAGAAGTTCTTAATACCACCACTAATAACGGCAGTGTCACAATCCAGAACACTTCTATCATAAGCGGCTCGTATGTGCTGCAAGTTAAATCGGAAGGTTATCTGACAGAACAAAAGACGTTCACTTTCACTAACCAGGAGAACGTCACAACAAACTTTTATTTGTTGAACTCTACAGGTTCCAACTCTGCTTTCGTATTCATATCTGTTGTTGACGAGTCTGACAGAATACTACAGGATGCAACTGTATCAATATTTCAATACGATACAGTCTCTGCAGCTTTCATTAAGGTGAGCGAAGTAGAGACTAATGTTAACGGCGAGGCCGTCTTTGGTATAGAGCTTAACGTAAAGACATACTTCTTTACAGCCTCTAAGACGATCGATGGTGCTTCATTTGAAGCAACGACAAGCCCCGAGATTTTCCTCACCGCCGACGAGACAAGAGAGCTAACCCTGAAGCTATTAGACCCATTCCAATCACAGGTCACAGATAAGCTAGTCATAACATTCTCTGAGACTTTCGTTAATAATATATCTACCATCTTCTTGGAGTACACAACACGAGACGGTTTTGTCGCAGAGGTTTGTGTAGGCTACTTCAATGTCTCTGGCAATAATACATTACTCAATGAACAGTGTGTTAATAGCAGTGCCGCATACGCAGCATCACCTACATTAATAGAACGGACTCACACATATCAAGGGAAGGTATACCAGAAGTTTGAAGGTGCTAGAATGAATATAGCAACCTATACTTATAAGAGTATTAGCTCTTTCGATTTCCTCGCATCACAGTTCCAGTATTCCAAACCTATCTTTGTGTGGTTATGGATCTTGCTCCTCATCGTTTCATTACTATTAAAAAACATGATGTTCTTCACTATCGGCGGAATAGCATTATCCTGGATCCAGTTCTTTAGATCGCCTTCTGTTGCGTTAGTGAGTGCTTCTGTATTAAAGACCATGATACTTATATTCATGATGAACTCTATAAGACGGAGGGTAGACATAAGCTAATGGCATTAACTAAAGTCAACTGGTTTTTGAATATAATTCTATTGGTTAGTGTGGTTTTCGTCTCATTCTTATTAATGGGTGATGAGCTTGTAAGCACAACACCTGGAACATTAGATAGTGATAGTTTCACTTATGTTTCAGAGTATAGAACGTATCTCTCCGATGCAGGACTTGAGAATATATCTAACACAGACACTCAAGCATTAAAGGATGATAAGATCCTTTCTGATGAAGAAGGTGGCTTCTCTGTATCAGACACGCTTGCTAATATCAATTATGGTGTAAGTAGGATGCAGAAGATATCAAACAACCTAAAGCTTGTTTATAATATACCTACACTCATGATCTTAACCACTGGCCTTCCACTTGGCGCAATGGATCATGTTATTAATATCGTTGGTTGGTTATTGTTTGCGGCGATGGTAATAGTATTCATTAGACTTGCGAGGGGTTCATAATGACAATACAGCCCATAGGACTTAACTTCACTTCGATCAACGATGTAAACCTTACAATAGATATAGCTGCTAATGCGACAGACCTCATCCCTGCAATAGTATCTAACGCTAACACCAGTACTAACTTCATGTTTACTTTCGTCATGATGGCGGCATGGTGGATTATAATATTCTGGACACTAGGAGATAAGTCTCCTTTAGGTACTTTCAAGTACAGCGATCCAAGAGCCTTGAATACTTCTATAGGTTGTGTTAGTGTCTTAGGCATTACATTCCTTGAGGCTGGCTTCTTCAGCAGCATTAAAACAGTAGGACTATTCGTTGTGTTATTCAGCGCAACATATATATTCACGATCATATATGAACATAAAGAATAAAATGATAATGGGATTATTAGTAGGGATTTGTAGCTTGGCCGGAGAAGTGTTAAAGTTCATTATAAACGTATTGAAATCAATTTGGGATCTCTGCAGAGGTAAGTTCACTTTCATGACAGACATGGCAAAACGCGATACTGAAGTTTCTAATAGTGTGAAATCATTCTTCGATAACAAGAGAAAATCACACAAGATAAACGGTGAACTATAATGGCAAGACGTATTCCAAAACCCAGAGTAACCAGGATAAAAACAACACAACAAAGACCAAGAGGTCAGACTGTTATAACAAGACAACGTGAGCCTCAGCAACAACAACAAACTCTCATCTCTATACGTTCTAATGTTCAAGGCATACTTAACGGTATAAGTAACCTTTCTAATTTAGGCACTATGTCTGCGCGTATTATTAATCAAAACATAGGGTCGATAGAACCCGCGTTAAGGCCCCAGTTCAGAAACATAGTTCTACAGGAAACAAGACTCCTTCAAGCAAGACAAAACAATCTTGCAAAGTCTCGTGAGGATCAAGCAAGTAGGCTTATAGTGAAAGCCAATAGATCAAGAAAGCAGGGCGATAAAGTAGAAGCGAAACTCTTTGAAGCGCAGTCTTCCGCAGCAGCAACCGTTGCTAAAAGACTAAGGGCTGGAGAACGTTTAAACCAGGCTTCTATCAATAGGTTCGTTGCAAAGACAAGAGACGTATTAAAGCCGCAACTATTACAAGAGAGAAGCAGACAGAAACAGATCGCTGCTATTAAGGCAAGAGCAATTCAAAAGACTGTGAAGCTACAAATACAAAAGAAGAAGGTTAAAGAAGAGCCTAAAGAGAAAAGGGCTTCTGATCAACTGTTACAATCCTTCGGTAATAACTTAGCAGGTAAGCTACAGCTCTCAGGTATCAATATAAAACAATCTTATGATCCTGCAGCTCTAAGAAAGATAGAAAGTATGTCTTTCTTTAAAGATGTCTCTCAAGGTCTGTTAAGAAGATTCAATAAGCTTAGCCCACAGGACAGGAACATAGCATTGAACTTTTCTCTGATAAAGAACGCAAGAAAGAACATACCAGCAGATAAGAATGTTAGAAACCTCACTGTAGAGAACGCACAGCTCATTGGTGAGCTTAAAGGGGATAGGCCACTTTCAACATTGAAGAGTACGAAAGAACTCTCTGCTGCATTGAAAAGGTTAAGAGATCCTAAGAACAGTGTTGGCATAACACAGCGAAGAAGCCTTAACGATCTAAGAGGCCTTTCTGATGAACGGATCTTTGCTATTCTAAAGAAAGGTAATGCTAGTGATCTGAAGCGTATTAATAACACCATACAATCCCTTAATACATATTTTGTTAACCTAGACGATAATAACACTAAGAAACTTAAAAGTGCCTTAAAAGAGCTTAGATTGGGTGAGAAGAGTATACAGGATAAAGGTAAACTATTACAGGTTATAGATTTCATTCCTAATACTGCACAAAGACTTCTACTTCGGGCTGCTGCAAGAGACTTGGATAATAGATTAAAGAAGAAACAAAAGATATCTCTTGCAGAATATAGAGAGATAAGGGACAGTGTTGGTGATGCTCTAGGATTGAGGAAGCTTGCAAGTAAAACCCTTAAGAAACTAAAGACAGATAGACAACAGTTTGGAATAATAAGAGCCAATATCAGAGCACAGATAAGAGTTGTAAAGTTTATTGGCAAGGTTACAGCAGAAACCATAAGGATTGTTGTACGAGATATATCTACCCTTGTTAAACTGTTATTCAAGTTTGTGAAGTTTGGCGGAAAGACAGGGCTTAAATTTATGGTTGAACTTTCCGATGCGGTCTCTTCTTTGATGAGAGGACTTCCTAAATCAGAACGTGATAAACTATTCAAAGGTACAAGAAGTGTTGCAAGAAAGATTGGTGCTGCTGTAAAGAGTGTTGCAGGATTTGTTGGTATGGCAATAAAGAACCCTGAATTGATTATACTACCTGTCGCTATAATTATTTCTTCTGGACAAAGAGGGATACGAAAAGCAATAATAAATAAACCTGCAACAGTAGGTGGAGAGATTGCATCTTTCTTTGTTCCATCATTAGTAACTAAAGCTGTGAAACCAGCAGCAAAAGCATTAAAGGGTTTGAAGATACCTGGGAAACTTAAAAATCTATTGAACAAACTTAACCGTTTTAAATCAATAAGATATGCAAAGAATAGAATTTTATACAGTGTGGATGATTTCGCTAAAGCAACACCAAGAGATATAACAAAAGGGTTAAAATTCAAAACAGCACCCGACAAAACATTCAGGTTTCCATTTAAAGATAAGGATGGCATAGTAAGGTTCTTCGATTCTGCATCAAAGAAGAAGATAAGAAAGTTCGTTAGAGGAACAACGAAAAGTATTTCTGATGATATAATAGAAAGTTTCATAATAGCAAACAAAAAGGTTAAGAAGTTCAAGAAAGCAGGGACAAGGGCTTTGAGACTTACTCTAGAGAAAGAGAGACGTGCATTAAGAATAACACTAACTGAATCAAAGAAGATAACACAGAAAGCAATAAGATTAAAGCCAACAGGTAAGGGCTTTCCATTCCAAGATATAAAGACCAGAAAGATTAGGTTCTTCAAGAGTCGAAAGGATTGGCTCAGAGCTATAAAGACACAAGATAGGTTCTTGAAAACAAAAGAAGGAACCAGACTTCTTAGGAAACTTGCTAAGTCTAAAACAAGACCTCAAAGGTTAGCTATAGAGAAACAAAGACGCGTATTAAGAAGAGAACTAGCCGAATCTAAAAAGACAACACAGAAGGCAATAATAATAAAGCCAACGAGTAAAGGCTTTCCATTCCAAGATTATAGCACAGGAGAAATCAGATTCTTCAAGAATCGTAAACAATGGTTGAGTGCGATCAAACAACAAACAAAAAACCTTGATACACCAAAAGGGAAAATCATATTAAAGAAATTCAAAGATAAAGTAAACAATCTAAGAGATTCTCTTGGCGGTATCTCAGGAAAGAAAGGACAAGCAAGATTACAACTACTACAAGAGACTAAGCTTATAACGAAAGAAAAGGTATTGAAGAAAACAAAGAAAACAACTTTAAGATTTTTAAAGGTAAAAAAGAAACTTGTAAGACAAGAACTACAGATCCTAAAACAATTACCAGTGAGCGTATTTGTTAAGACAGAATTAAACACAGCAATATTAAATTATCTGTTTCTTATAGGAAAACTAATATCCATAGTTGGAAGTTTGGAACTTGAAGTCTTAACATTAAAAGAGTTCGCTAAACTGAAAGGTTTTGCTAAAGCCAGACCAACATTAAAAGCAAGAGCAGTACTAAGAAAGAAAGCAGTAGCTAAGGCTAAAGCTGTTGCGAAAGCAAAACTCAAAGCAGTAGCTAAACTCAAAGCCAAGACTAAAATAAAAACATTAACCAAGCTTAAAACAAAGAGTAAACTTAAACCATTAACCAAGCTTAAAAGATTAAGACTAAGGCTCTCATGGGACCGAAAGCTTCTTAAAGGAAGAGTATTCATTGTTAATGCGTTTGTACGGTCTAAAGGTAAAAGAGTGCTTGTGAAGGCTAATACGACGCCTAACAGAGCCTTTAACTTCATATCTACTAAAGTGGACAATACCATTACCCAATCCTTTGAATTAGTCATTAAAGGTATGCGTAAAGGAAAAGACGTTACAAAGAACAATCTCGCTGATAAGTTCAGGCCTAGAGTAAGAAGGAACAGTAAGGTTCTCAAATGGGTTGAAAAACGAAAGTTCGCTATAGATACTAAAGGAGAGAAGCAAGGCTTGAAGATAGGCAAGCTATTAAAGACAGGAGGTGTCAGACGTGGTAAGAAAAAAAGTAAAGCCAAAAAGCAAACAACAAAGAAAAAGAAAGGTAAGTAAGAAACCTATAAAACCAGAGTCTATCGCAAAGACACTACTAACAGTCAAGATACTCAAAGGACAGAGATAACGGAGGTAAACTAAATGGTTGCAAGAGTTGTTAAAATAAAGATACGAAGAAAGGTTGCTAAGGAAATTGTATTCAAGATAAAGACCGCTAACCAATTAAGGCAGGCCCATTTCCTAACACATACCAAAAGTGTACAACAAAAGATCGGTATTGCTAAGGCAAGAGAGCTGCATGGTAGGTTTGTTAAGATGATGCTGAAACATGGAATGAATCATAATTCGCCGTTCAAGAGTCTGATCTAAAATGAATAAGATTTTTATATTTGTTGTGCTATTACTTTTAGGCATGATAAGCATACAAGGACACCAAGAGGAAGAGAGGGTTATGGTATATGACTTTGGCGAGATCTCTTCTCTTAGTCTTGAACAGTACGAACTATTAGATAATCCTTTTGTCTCTGATAGTTACAAACTAGAATTATTATATAATAACAGGATCTGTATTGATCTATCGAATTGAGCAAGGCGATAATATGGCGGTAACAGATTTCGTAACAGGCAGTAGCACTTTCATAGGTAACGCAGTGCAAGCCATAATCTTCTGGAGTGATTGGGATCCTTTCAGTAAATATCTTCTTATGGGTCTTGTGGGTTTTCTTGTCGCGGCATATATGTATATGAAGTATGCCGTAATGAAATCAGGTAAACAGTTCCCAAAAAGGAGGAAGCGATAGATAGTTATTTATATTCATTTATCTAGTAGGTCATAGTCTAAAGTCTATCGCCCTTTAGATAACGGTGGAGGACTTCTACTTCTGCGCTATATAAATAGTCCTCTGCCTTTTTTTATACATTGTGTTTCATATAAATATATACGAAAGATTTATATACAAGTATGCCTTAAAGATTCTTATGAAAAACGAAACAAGAAGGACAGAACATAATCATGTAAAGGAAACTATCTGTGAGGCCTTGAAATGACCAACTGGGTTATCTGGATAGGTGTGTTAGTTGTCTTATTCATGGTGGTTTATAAGAAGCGTCAGGAGATACTGGTCTTCTT
>Ga0222679_1000277_pt1 | contig 20517 bp, 37 predicted proteins | sample AntAcemetagen939_FD_179843 | JGI IMG/M metagenome (GOLD analysis project Ga0222679, IMG submission 179843) | Saline water microbial communities from Ace Lake, Antarctica - #939 | ecosystem: Environmental > Aquatic > Non-marine Saline and Alkaline > Saline | place: Antarctica: Ace Lake...
TCTTGGATTCTAACCAACAAGGTTGAAAGGCAGTTGTTCAGAATTTTTGCATACTAAAAGGTTTTTTTTCCATATTCGCCACAAGCGACATGATTCCTTTTTTCTGGCTGTTAAAAATTCCGAGTTGCAATAATAGAACGTATTAGAAGTATTTAAAACTTTCTAAAATAAAACAAAAAGCATAAAGTTAAAAACACAAAGCAACATACTAATTCTATGGTTAATATTTTAAGGATAATTCAAAAACTATTAGATTCGGAACAAACTAAATTTAATTACGAAGAATTGTTAAGGCTTTACTCTATTGAATCTGGAAATTTTTCTCCTTCGTCTTTTGAAAAATTTTTATCTTTTTCTTATGGTCTTAATGTATTAATAAAAAACGGGCGAAAAAACGAAAGATTTTATTATTTAGATACGGAAAAAGCTAAAGCAATCATTCAAGAGTGGGTCAGATGATTATTTTTAAAAGAATAATTAATTTAATTGAAAACTATAAAAAAAAAGAATTTTATAAATTTAAAAAATATAATTGTGTTGAACGGGCAAATTTACGTCTTATTTCAATATATTCTAATATTCCAATTTCACAATTTGAAATTATAATAAGTTTAATGCGTGGACTTGAAATTTTAAGCGAATACCAATCAAGCGCCACATATAAAGGGTATATTTTCAATGAAGAAAAATATAAATTATTTAAGGTGGAACAAAATGAATATTAAAGTTCGGGAAAAAGACTATCTTTTTATTAAAGAAGCAATTTTAAATAACCATACTTCTTTTAAAAATAATATTGAACTTAAATCTTTTATAGGTATTTTTTGTAATTTAGTTAGTGTTCACACTATAAAAAGTAGGGAACAAAGATTAATCCATAATAAAATTATAAAAACTTCTCTTTATGGGTTAAGAATAAATCCACCAGTTGTGGAAGCAGTTAAAGAAAAAATGATTAAAGAGGGTCGTTTGAGTGAAGAAGATTAAACTTAATCTGATTGATGAATATCTTGCGCGGGAAGAAACGAAGCGCCGGATTGTTAAGAAGGGGTCTAAGAATGGATAATTTTTATTTTATTTTGGTTGTTATTTGTTTGTGTGTTGGTTTTACGTTTGTTAATTTAGCTACTCAAAAGGAACACTTTGCTAAGGGTTTTGTTTGTTCTTATGAGTTTTTTAAAGATTCTAATATGTTTACAAGTTATAATTATGAACCTACTCCTTATTGTTCGGCTTTTTCGGACGCTTTCAGTAGGGGTTTGTTTGAACACGCGGGGGTTTTGGAATGAATAAGATTATTTTAGTTTTGTTAATTGGTTTTTTGGTGTCGGGTTGTTTGTCCCCGCCAGAACCGGAGTTTAATTTAGATGGAACGGAAAAACTTGACTTTAATCCGTTAAGTTTTGAAGCGTTGAAACTTTGGAATAGGGCAAATTTGACTACGCAAGAGTTTCAAATTGACGCTTGTAATACTGCGATTAGGGTAAATGATTCTTATACTTGGCAAGTTACTTTAAATAACTGTTAAGGGGGTAAAAAAAAATGTTTGATTTAACTGTGGTTATAATAGATGTGATTGTTTCAATAATTTTAATAATTTTAGGGAATGCTTTCATAAATTATTGTGCTAAATTATATAATTTGAAATTAACTCTTTTTAAATTAGAAAATATTTCTAAAGAAGAACAATTAAATAATTTAATTAAAGAAAAAAAGGAACTTGAATTAGAAGAAACCGAATTAAAAAAAAGGGGGTCTTAAATGAATAAATGTGAAAAGTGCGGAAAGGAAATCGACGACAATTATAAATTTTGTTTTAAATGTTCGAATGAATTAAAGAAAGGAAGCGAAACAAAAAAAGATTCTGTCGTTGACCAATTACAAAAGAATAATAATAATTTGTATAGGTTGACTAAACAACTTGACGTTATACTTAGAGAAAAGTACGGGGTTCATATTGTTTGGGATAAAGAAAAGCATGACTTTGTAGAAAAGGTTCATGTGCAAAAATTATCGAAATAAAAATTTTTAGTTGGGTTTAAAGTTGATGGATTGAATACCCCTTAACTTACTTTAAAACTAAAAGTTGGTTTTCAATATGTTATTTAAAATTTCGACGACAAAAAAAGTTCAGCAAACACAATTGAAGTTAGAGTTACCTTTCATTAAAAGGACTTTTCGGATAATGTTTCAATTATACAGGACGCCGGACACTTGGACGAGTGGTATTTCAAGCGTTTGCGCTGACGGTCGACATACATTATTCTTTGATTATGATAAAGTGGACGATATTTCCCGAGTAGAACAAGAAATAAAGTTTATTCAAGAAGAATTTAATTTAAGCCATGCGTATATTTTTACAACAAATGAAAATACTAATTTTCATGTTATTATTTTAGATAAACATTCGTTAAGAGAAACTTTTAATATTATTAAAGAAACAAACGTCGACTATGCGTTTTTGACTTCTATTAAAATTATTAAAGGGCGTGAATGGATTTTGAGAATAGATGAAAAAGGAAAGCGTCCCAGACCGGTTTTTGTTAAGGTTTTAAAATCATTAAATCAAGAAAAAGAAATAAGTACGGCGCATAAAATATTTTTACAGAAATATTATGGAGTGCCAAAGCTAAAATATAAGTTTGAAGATAATAATACTATAATTCCTTTAGTTAATTATAATACTGGTAACAGGGTTTTGTAGCATGGATTCGTTGGACGAGCAAGAAATTGAAAGTATATGGCAAAGGGAAAAAAAGTATATTGACGCGCGTAAAATTAAAAGTGTTACTAAAGCGGGTATTCAACAAGAAATTTTGGAACAACTGCGCGGGGTTAAAGCAACTGGAAGGAATCCGCAATCGAATACGGATTTTTTGATTAATAGAAATTTTTCAGTTGTTGCTTCTAAGAATCCAAATATTAGGAAAGAACTTTTGCAAGATAATATTCAACTTATTAAAGTTAAAGGGCAAGAAAGGTTTCAAGTTGCGAAGGGAACGAAAACGGTTTATCTTAATGGTAAAAAAATTAAAGCCGGTCAATTTTTAAGCGGGAAAACTAAAGCCGACGCTATTAAAAATTTAGAAACTAAAGCGGACGCGGTTAAATGATTGAAGGGTTTAAGACAATTATTTTATTTGTTTTTTTAATTATTTTTAATTTGAAACTTAGGTTAGGTTTAATGGATTATAAATCGGAAAAAAGGGTTTTATAATGAAGGCAAACGAAATAGAGTTAGTACACCGGACTAAAAATAAGTTTAGTGTTGGAAGGTTAAAAACTTTTAAACGAAAAGGTGTTAAAGCGTTTTTGCTTTGTTCAACTGGAATTGACCATTTTCCAGTTAAAGAAGCGCTTGACATGGGGTTTATTGTTAAAAATGTTTATTATGGTTCGGAAAATGCGGTTGCGCCTCATGGTTTCCGAATGCTTGATAATTTAAATATATTAATTTCTAAAAAACACGGGCTTTTGGAATATCCAAAACAAGAAGCAATAATTATAGGTTCGTCGGGTAACGTTGGGCGTAGAATGGCACAAATTTGTAAGGGTTACGGAATGCAAGTGTATGGGCATGACATTAAAAATAAGTTTAGTTCAAAAGAAAAATTATTAGAAAAACTTTTTGCGGTTAAATTTATTTTTTTATGTTGTAATTTAAATAATTCTACTAAAGATTATTTTTCGGACGAAGAATTTAAGCAGATGGAAAATTTTCCAATTATTATTAATGTTGTCGGGCGTTTGGATTTAATTCCGTTAAAAAAAATTAGTAAATATTTGAGTAGCGGAACTATCTGCGGTTATGCGTGCGACGAATTAACGAACAGTAAATTAAAGAATAATCCGAATTGTCTTTTTACTAAACATATTGGTTGGAAAACTAACAACTGCGTTATTCGTAGAACAATAGCCGAAGCTAAAGAATTTAATAAATTATTACATTTAGAGGGGAAACCATAAGTTTAATTATTTGTTAATGCTTATTATTCTGGGGATTTAATGAAACGATTTTTACTTTTCACTTTATTAATTTTATTTTCGTCTGTTTGCGTTGCCGGAGAATTAGCAGTAATTGAAAAAGATTCTTTTGACGTTCAAAAAATAAGTTTAATTGATGGTTTTGAAAAAGTAGAAATTGACGGTATTACTGCTTATACTTCAAAGGATTTTGAAAAAGAAGAAATTTTTATTGCAACTGATAAATTGTTTTATGGTTCTAATATTGGGCAAATTGATTTAACTGTTTATTTAGGTTCATTAAACCCAAACAATTATAAAATTGCTATTGAACTTGAAAACGGAAAACGAATCGACGTTAAAGAATATACTATTAATGATTCGAAAACTATTCCTAAATCAAGTTTAACTGATTCGTTCGAAATATCTTCCGTGCCTTTAACTAAAGAAATAAATTCGATTACTTTAAAAGCAATTTTTGACCCCGCAGAAATTGGTTTAAAAACAAAATTTAACGTTGTTGTTTATGATTTACTCGGGACTAAAGTTTATGAATTAGACCCAGATTTAAGCGGGTGTGGATTTAAACAAACAGTTACTTTAAACACAAACGGGATTAGTTTAGGCGCAAATATAACCAATTCCCATGCGATTTATGGAAATATTCCGAGTTCAAATACTGATTTTTGGACTAATGAAGGTTACGCAAACGGTAACGGGATAAGATTTTCTCCAGACGGTGTAACTGATTTAAATTTTCATTTTACGGATTTTTCCGGCGCTACTGACGACGCAAACTTTTTTGTTCGATTGCCGTCTTTTGATTCTTCGACCGACGAAGTAATAACTCTTTATTATGATTGTGCCGATTCTGATTTTCAAAATGAAACGGGAACTTACCCGAGTAGCCATGACGCAGTTTTGCACTTAAATGGGGATTCTACTTATTTAGATTCAACTTCAAATAATAATGATGAAACAGCGTCAACGGTTACAAGAAATAAAGGCGGAAAACTTGGGACGGCTTCCGATTATGACGGTACTGACGACGTCGTAACATTAAATAATACTTTGGCAAATTATGGAACTGGGGATTTTACTGAATATGCGTGGATTAATCCACGAAACGGAACTACCTCACAGCCGGCGGTTTTTGGTAAGCGTGGCGCGGGGGGGTCATGGTTTAGAATGTTAATTAATACTCCTAATTCTCCTTTAGTTGGGGAATCAAATTTCGGTTCGGTAGTTTCAACTTCAAACCTTTCAGACAATACTTGGACGCAAATTGCAGTAACAAGAACTTCGGGAACGGGTCAAGCATATATTAACGGTTCGGCAGATGGTTCTACTTCGTCAATGTCTGGGGATATTGACAATACAGATAATTTTCAACTTGGTGTATGGGGAGCAAATTTCGACGATTATGAAGGGCGTATTGATGAATTAAAAATATTTGATTATGCTTTAAGTACGGACGAAATGAAATTGCTTTATAATGCGGAAAATGATTCAAGTTCTTTTTTAACTTTCGGGTCGCAAGAAATTGTAGTAGTTGCAATTGATTTTAATGTAACTTTAAACGTTTTTCAAGGCACGGGTACACAATTTGATTTAAACAGTTTTAATATCGATTTTAATGTTGACGCGTACGACCAAACTGGCGTTAATTCTCCAATCACAATTGACGACGTTAATATTGGGCATTATTTAGTAACAATTTCTAAAGATAATTGGACGGACGGAAACACTTTTGTTTTAATTGTAAGTGATACAAACCAAACTTTAACTAAAACGATTGACAAATTTGTTAATCCGGCAATTGCACAATTCGAAGTTAAAGGTTCAACTACTGCAAGTTTAAACGCATTCCAAAACGTCGGAACGTTTTCATACGATACAAGTTATGGGTTTTCAGTTGAAACTGAAGTTTCTTGTTCGTTTTGGATTAGTTCAGATAACGCAACGGAAAAATTTGCAAAGTGGCGGATTCAATCAAGTACCGACGGCATAACTTGGACGACAAGAAAGAAAACAAAAAGAACAATTTCAGCAAATACGTCGGGCGGGTCAATTTATATCGTGACACCGGATTTTAATATTACTGACGGGACGCAATACTTTAGGTTACAAAACAAATTAAGTTCAAGTGATTTTGATTTAAACACAAACGACGTTGTTTGCCACAATTTTATTAATGTAGACCAAAACAACAATATTATTCCATGTTTTCACGATACACAAACCGATTTAAGTACAAGTTCAACAAGTTACGAACTTTTAACAAGTTCTTCAATAACAACAAACCCGTTTAATAGTTTTCTTTATTATTATGGCGACATGGTTTATAATCAAACAGTAGCTAAAGGATTAAGTTTTATTCGTGGGGATTTAGAAAATGTTTCTGATTCTAATAGTGCGGAATATATGAGAACAACTGACGCGGGTTCGTCGGGCGTTGGCGGTTTTGCCGGAATGTTTAACGATTTAAATTCTAATTCAAGTTATTCAGTTCAAACATACGGAAAAACTACCGCCGGAACAGTTGCGTTTGATTACGATTTACATTTGAAACAATTAAATCAACGACCAACAAGGCATGACCAAAACAAATTTTTAGATAGTGTTTCGTTTAATGATACAACTTTAATTAAAGTTGCAAGTCTTAATTTGACGTTAACCAATCAAGCAGATTTTAGAGCATTAGCAGTTTTACCGTTTTCTTGTTCGGTTGCAAATTGTGATTTGAATACTTTAATTCAAATTTCGGGGAATGGTTACGACGTTAATTCGTTTAGTCATAAAAGAACAAGTGGCGCAACTGCGGGGGACGTTGGGGTTTTGGTTAATCAATATTTATTTTCAGATGTTAATAGCGGTTCAATAAGTGTTGATTTATGGGCGTCAACAAGTACAGGAACGATTGATTTTAACGGCGGTTCGTTTAGTGTTATTAAAGCAAACGAAACAGAAACAACAATAGAATTTCCGCCTAATCCCCCTATGATTTATGCGCCAACTAATGGCTCTGATGTAAACGGTTCTGCAGTAGATTTTAATTGCTGGGCTAATGACCCAGATAATGACCCGCTAACTTACGACGTTAATATTATTTTTAGAGATACAAACGCAACTGCTTTAGTATTACAAACAGGGGGAGACGGTAACGGGGATTTTAACAGTTCGGCTTTAGCAAATGGAACTTATTCGTTTAATTGTAGTGTAACAGATACAAATTTTACTGCAACTTTTGAAAATGGGGATTATAATTTTACAATAACCAACCCTTTACCAATAACACCCGCTATTACAAAATATGTAATTTCTGATTTATGCGAAATAGAAGTAAGTGTAAAAGAAGAAGACGATTATTATTATTTTTCAGCAAATATAATAGACACAAACGGATTTAGTGGACAATTGAACACTACAATAAGTTTTTATAATCAAAAATTCGAAACAGAAATTTTTTCAAATAAAGAAATGAAAGAAAAATTAAAAGGAAATTATCTTTATTCTACTACAATGATTTTAGAAAATGGGCAATATTCTTTTTTAATAGATGTAGATTCGAATTGCTTTAAATCATTTAATTACATACTTGAAGGTAAACCACCCATAACAAGATTCCCAAATATAGTTACGCCCCAAACAAAAATTATAAATAACACTTCTCCCTTTGATATATGGGATTTTTTAAATAAAACTGGGGAAATTAATTTAATAATAATAATTTTTATACTATTAGGAGTTTTTTACGTTGCTTGGAAAAGAAAATAAAAAATTTATATTTTTAGCATTACTTTTACTTTTACCCCTAACCCATTCAAGTAATTTTGGCACAGAAATTGACCAAAATGTTTTTATTGACGAAACAAATTTTGGATATACTCAAACAGTAGAATTAAACGAAAACTTTTATATGAAATTAAGAATAATAGACGATAGTAATAACGCTTTAAGAAATTACCATATTGATTTTAAAATAGAAGATAATCGCGGGGTTTTAATAGGGGATTATTCAGAACGAATTTTAAACGACGTAAGATTTAGAATACTTTCAGACGATAACGGATTCATAAATTTGACATTACCAATAAATCAATGTAATGGAATACAATCGACTTTTTGTTTTAGACCAGAACAAGCATATTCTTTTAGAATAATCCAAAGAAATTTAGACAGAACAGAAACTTTTAATGTAGAAATACAAACAATTGATAATGATTGGATTGGAAATACAATGCGATGGGGCGTTAAAAATATAGATTACATTATTATATTAGGTTTTATAATAATTATAGTGGTACTCGGGGCATTAAGTTTATTATGGTTATTTTTTAGGAGAAGATAAATAATGGCTTACAATATCGCAACTAACCCAGACACAAATGTTTACGATTCAGAAGATTATAAAGAATTAATGTTAACAGGCACAGGGGAAGCGGGAAGAACAACTGCGGGAAGTATGGATTTTTTTATACTGTTAATTGTTAGTTCGGTAATTGTAATAATAGGAATATCTGTTTTTGTCTGGGCATACAGGAGACAAATAAAATGATTCTTACAAATTTACAAAGTGGGGGGGGGTGTAACTGAATGAGTGGAGAATACGATATAACAAGTGATGCGGACTTTAACAAATTTGATGGTGAAGATGTTGAAGATATTGCTTTCTTAAATGTTGGAGAAGCAGGGTTAGCAATCGCAGGATTCATAGGGCTAATTGTTTTAGTAGTATTAGCTGTATGGTTCAAAAAACAAACTAAGAAATTCTAAATTCTCCTAATAATATAAAAAACGGGGGTGTAACTGAATGAGTGGAGAATACGATATAACAAGTGATGCGGACTTTAACAAATTTGATGGTGAAGATGTTGAAGATATTGCTTTCTTAAATGTTGGAGAAGCAGGGTTAGCAATCGCAGGATTCATAGGGCTAATTGTTATAGTTGCAGTAGCTGTATGGGCGAAAAAACAAAATTTAATATGAATTTAAATCCCTCAAAAAAAGATTAAATGCTTTAACTACGAAACAAAAGTTTTAAAGTTCAAAAGCAAAAAATTAAAAACAACAGACTACCTTTAAATCTTTAAGGAAAAACTGTAAAATAATAAAAAGTAGGTAAAAAAAAATGAAACAAAAATTATTTATAAAAGCGTTCTTACTCGCAATTATTCTAATATTTTCTTTTAGTTATACTTCTGCATTTACTACAATAATTGACACTAACCCTGATTTAGAAACGCAAACAAATGCTACAGTTGGCGCGGGGCTTTTAGCTTGTCAAAATTTTTCATCTTCTTTTGACACAAAAATAATAAGAACAACTATAAAATGCACTCAAAATCAAGGAAATTTAACACTTAGTTTAAGAGAAGGTTCATCTGACCCATCAACTGCAACAGTTCTTGAAACAGATACGAATACTTCAGTTCTTTGTAATGGGCCTGCAGACGTTTATATTGATTTAGATTTTACTTGGACTACTTCAATAGTTAAAGACGTAGATTATTGGGTTTGTTTTGATTCAAACGATACCCATGCTATTAGTAAACTTTTAGCTATTGATACATACGCAAACCATCAAAGTTATTATGATGGTTCTTATTTCGATTTAGATTACGACGTGCATTTATATGCTGAAACTACTTCGATAGTAAATACTTTTATTTCACCAACTGGAACAACTCCAACAAATAATCTTTTTACTATTAAAACAAGTTTAGCTTATGCTTCGTCTGGTTTAAATGTCGCAGACGCAGACGTTAATTTTAATTTTAATAATGTTGGGTGGGTTAGTGCAACTTATAGCGCAGTAAATGAATGGTATTCTTATGATTATAATTCTCCTATTATTTCGGGGGATTATAATTTTGCAGTAATTTCTGGACTTTCTAATGTAAACGGGGATTACGACGAGTATTCAATAAACGTAACACACCCAGAATATCTGTATTTAACTTTTACACCTATTGAAAATATTGCAAATTGGAATTATGGAAGTATAAAAATTATTCCCGCAGATAATGACGAACAAATAATTTTCAAAATAGATTCAAATAGTAATATAACAGAATCCCCAAACTTCATAATTAGAAATTACACAAATGATAAAAGACAGTATTTTATTTACCAAGCAACACAATCACAATACGAAAACGGGACATGGGTTTTTAATGATTCTTTAACTTTTGGAATAACTGAAAGTAACCCAATACAAAAAATTTGGAAAGAAGAAGAAGGAACAAATGGACTTTACGAACATTCATATACAGATTCTATTTCGGCAAAAGAAACAAAATATTATAAATTAACTTACGCATTACCTTACAAACATTGGTATAGTATAAAAAATAATATAGATTGGTTTGAAACATTAAAACCGCAAAAAATATCAGATACTAATAGTATTATTTTCGATTCATACCAAATAAGTAAATTTTCAAATATAAGAAGTATTTATATTCCAGAAATTCCAGATATATTTGACGGAGAAACTGCGGCATTTGAATTTCAATTTACTGCGTGGTCAGATACTGCAAATACATTAATAAGTGCGGGAATTACACTTAACGAAAGCGATACAACAACAGACGTAAATTTAGGATTAACTCCAACAAGATACAGTTTTACAATAGACGCACTTGGAAGTAATGATAGACAATTATTATTAAAAACAACAAATTCTGCAAGTAGTGCAACGGTTTACATAACAGATTACGCAATAGTAGCAAGAAAATTTTTTACTAAAAAACTTGATTTATTACAAGAAAATGGAGAGGTATTAAAATCTATTTTACTTAGTTTAAATTCAGAACAATATTTACAAGAAGGAAAAAAGTTTAGAATAACAACCCAAGCATATGATAGAGACGGACTTTTAAAAACAATTGAAGTAGAAGCATTTTTAGACGGAAACGCGGCAAATGATAAAGTAAGTAAAGAAACAATTGATGTTTATGATGAAGATTTTCCAAACGAATTAAAAAAAGAAACAATAATAAATTTTGATAATTTATTTGAAAAAATAATAGATTTAAACGGAAATGCTACAACTCCAAGCACTCCAAGAAATTTAATAGTACAAGCTACATTAACAGACACTAATAATAATGGTGTTAGTCTGCAGAGTAAAACGGTTAAATTTTTACAGTACCCATATTTTCCGCAAGATTTACAATTACAATTTTTTCCAACTGAAAAAAGGAGAGGAAAACACCCTGCGGGATTAATAGAAATAATAATAAAAGAATCAGACACACTTGAAGCAATAGACCTAAGAATATGGGACGTAAATACGAGTGTCGATAATCCAGATTATAAAGAAATTTTATATAAAGGACCGGATTTTATTTGCACAAATGGAATATGTTCTTTCGAGATTAAAATAAACGATTGGCTTTTTGAAGACACTAATTTAAACACTATAAGTATAATTGCAAGAATGAACACAGAAACACTTGATTTAAATAATATTTTAACAAGAACCGACCGAAGAATTTTTATTAGCCAAATAGAATATGATATCGCAAAAGTTTACCAAGTTGTAGAAAGAGGAGATAATACTTATAGAAATGATGAAGAAATACCTTTAGTTTTAATTCTTAGAGATTCAGAAGCAACAGATTTAAAAGAAAAAATAAATGTTTATTTAACTCTACAAAATTGTGATAGTAATGTGGGAACTCCTAACTGCGTGGACCAGACTATAAAATGGAAACCTACTGGACACCTTTATAGTGATGTAACAAGCGTAAATTATTTTTATTTTAGACATTTATTTGTTCTTGATAATGGAAGTTTATTACCAGACGGTAATTTTATTTCTTTTAAATCACATGTAGAAGATAAAACAGGGGCAAGAAATACTTTTAATCCATTATTAGCTTCAAAATGTTTTGATAGGGATTGGATAGCTGAATTTTTAGCTAATCCTATTGCCGCAATTGATTCATTTATTCAAAATGATTTAGTAAATACTTTAAGTACAGGATTAACTGGATATGGTTTTACTCCTTGTAATACAGACCAAAAAGCAATAATAACTACCGCAACAAATACAGACCAAAAAGATTATTTAGCAATTGATGAAGACCACTCTACAACTCCGCCAACACAAGAGGGGTTTATTTGTATAAGTCCAGATAGTAATAATGTTATTACTGAATCTTTCAAACAGGATATTATATGCGGAGTTCTTTACACAGTAGGAGAAAAACCAATTGATAATTTTAGATTAAGAATTGGAAATAGTAATAGTAATTATGCTAATGAAGAAAATACTAAACAATATTTAGAATTTAATCTACCTTACGAATTAATTGCAACTAATGATATTTTCTTATTAAAGGAACAACTTGAAGCAGGGAGAGACGGAGAAATAACAACTATAGGGGAATTTCTTTACGAAAGTTTTAGAGAACATACTTTAAAAAATAGTGGAACGCAATTAGTGACAAATTATGCAGATTTCGTATTGAATCAAGGAACAATAACAAACATAGGCGGAGACATAAATTTAAATCAAGCATTTAGTGTTAATAATATTACAGGCGCTTACATAATAAATATTAAAGGGCTTCCAGTAATAAATGCGCAAGATTATAGAAAACACCCTAAAGTAGAAACTGATTTTGAAAATATTCCAATAAAATCATTTGTCGATTATTTAGCAAAAAAAGGAGTAAGCACAGGAAAAAAGGAAGCTAAAGCAGAAATTTTTGTTAGCGATATAAAAGCCCCTTATCCTATAAGTTCAAACGGTGTTCTTGTAATAAATGAACTTCCAAGTCAAAAAATAAACCAAAATAATTTAGATGAAAACGCGAATAAAAATTATAATTTTATTCCAAAAATATTAAGATTTAATTTACAAAATTCAATGTTTTATAATAATTTTTCACAAACTGAAACATTAAGCGGAACAATAAATATTTTTGTAATAATAAGAGAAAGCGCGGGTAATGCTTTTCTTGATTGGTTAGAATTATTACAAAAATTTACAGAAGACCCATTTAATACACTTGGAGAAATAATAAATGGTTCGATAAATTTCTTAGCTGAAAACCTAATATATATTATGATATTATTAGGTATGCTTACCTCAATAGGAATAGTTGTATTTTTATTTTCTGCAAAAAATAGGGGTAGGTAAATAATATGGTTATAAGCATAAGTGATATTTTAGAATTACCTAAAGGATTTAAATTATTAGTAGCTTTTGGAATATTAGTTGCTTCTGGTAGTATAGCAATACCAATAGTTGGGGATTCAATAGGAAAAATAATTTTCGAAATAATAGGGTGGGTATTTGGATATTTTGGAATTTTTATAAATTATTCATTATTTATTATTTTGTTCGGATTCATTTTATTATTAATTTTCCAATTTTGGCTTATTAAATCAATTCCAAGTTATTGAAAACAATTAAATACTAAATACCCCTTTATTAATAGGCGACTTAAAGCCAAAAAAAAATAAGGGGTTAAATAATGAGTATATTAAAACAACTATTTGAAACCGCAGGACCACTTGCAGTATTTGTAATTGTTGTGCCTATTATATTTATTTTAACTATTTTTAGAATGGTCGCCCCTTTTTGGATTATACTTCTTGGATTTGGAGTTTTGGTTTTAATCGCAATAATAATATTAACCGCATTAAAAAATAAAGCGGGAAAAATAGAGGGTGGGGCATTTGGACAAGTACCTTAAAATAATAATAGCAATTTTTTTCATGTTTTTAATTACAAACGTAACTGCGGCAACGATTACACAATACCCAGAAAATAAACTTGAAAATAATAATTCTTTTGCAGTAAAAATAGCAGAAATGAATTTAAAAATTAAAGATTTAGAAACTACAATAAATGAACAAATAATAGCAGACGGATTAGAACGAGAAAATAGGTTAAGAAATTTTATTGGGGAAAGAACTAATCCATTATACCAATCTTTCCCAGTAATTCTTTTAATGATTATTTTACTTTTAAGTGGTTTAATATTAAAAGCAAGGGGGAAAATATAAATGGTTCAAGATTTAACCGCAACTGAAACAGTAGCACAGGGAATACCTTTTTTACCAGAATTAAGCATAATTCAATGGGGAATAATAGGTTTTTTCTTTTTGCTTTTTATCGCGGCAGTAGCGCTAGTAATATGGGCAGTATGGAATTTGATACTTAAGCCTAAAAATCAAGATTTTTATAAGGATTCATACAGGGAATTGATAGCTAACTGTAAGAATAATTGCCCTATTGAACTTAAAGGTAAAAAATTTAGAACTTCCCCAGACGAAACACATGCGGGAGTAGAAAAAGGGATAACTTGCGGATATAATCTTATAGAATTTTCAAAAAAACATTACGATTTAATAGTATACAATCCAAAACCATTCAAATTTTTAGACGTTGCAAGTTGGTTTAGTCAAGATAGAATCGCCGCTATGAACGCTGAACATTTAACAGAAAAAACAGGTAAAAAAATAAAAAAGAAAATAGATAAAATTATTATAAAAGACGGAATAAAACAATCAATAACCGAAGAAATAGAAGTAGATGAAATAAAAGAAAAAAGAGACAGGCATAATAGACCAATCTATAAACACCATTCTGCATTAATTGGGGACTTAGATTGGTTTACAATAGGAACAGAAAGAATAGGTTATTTTGAATATGCGGTAAATGATTTAAATTTAACACCCGACGAAGTAAGAGAAGAATTAAAAGAAAGGGTAAATTTAACTGCTGAAACAGGAGTATTAAAACAAATGGGAAATATTGTAGGCGAAGCACTACATGCAAATGCGGCAGTAAGGAGAGACCAAAAATTGAAAGATGAAATTCCTTTAGGTAAGAGGTAATTAAAATGCACATAACAGAACCGATAGATTTGGATAATGCAGTATTAAAATATAAAAAAAAAGATAAAGAAGTACAAAAAGAATTTAAAGAAAATATTCTGCATAAATACGAATGGCATTTGATTACCCTTCTTTCAATTATTTTAATAATATTTTTAATCTTTGTTTTTCAATTCGGTGGGTTAGAAGCCGCAAATCAATTCATCGAGGTTTTGGGAATATGACATTAACAACATATGCACAAAAAATAAATAAATGTAAAGAATGTAAACAAGAAACAAGTAATATAGAAACCTTAATTGCCACCGACAAAATAATAACTTATAATGCAAAAACTGGAACTTGGATTAAAAAAAGAGTTGTTTAAAAATGGCTATAAAAAAAGGGGAAATATTAATACACGCAATAATGCAATTACAACCAGACGAAGCAGAAAAAGCGTTAGGGTTTGCTAAAGTTTTATGTAACCTTAGCGATGTAAACGAACCGCAATTACTTGAAAAACTTACTAAATTAGAAAACAATTGTTACAAAGGATTAGATATTTCCGAATGTGCCGAAATATTAAATCTTTATTATGGTCAAAATTTAAACCAAAGAATAAACCACGATAAAACAAACCAAACATTTGAAATTTTAGATTTAAAAACAGCTATGAAAAAACTTTACTATAAAATAATTGACGGGATAATGAACATAAATTACGATATGAATTTTCATATAGGAAATAGTTTAGATGAAAATTATAAAAAATATGACGAGGGGAATTAAATGAATCGAGATATTAATTTAGGACAATTTTTAATATTCTTAAGTCTTATTTTTCTTGGAGTTTCAATATTTTTTACTGCCTTTGTAATAGCAAATAAAATAGACGACGTAATAATAGCCGCGCAAACAATAACCGCTTCAATAGGTGTTTAAAATAAAACAAAAATATAATTTTATAGATTCACCATTAAAAGATTACATACACCACGCCATGTTAAATGACGACGACGACAGAGATTTAAACGAAGCACTTGCTGAAAGAAATAATTTAACTCGATTATTTCTTGACGATGTAAAATTTAGAATGTGCCGAAAAAAGAATTATGTAATAAGTTTTTTCGGAGACACAGGAATAGGAAAAAGCACAATCGCGCAATACATAGCAAAATATACTCACGATTTTGTATTGTCAGATTATTGTAAAAATTCAAAAGGCGAAAAAATTGTAGATTTAATCGAAGAAAAATACGGAGACAAACCAAAATTTGACGAAACAAATATTGTTTTTGACGCCGCTGAATTTAATTCAAGATTAAAAGATAGTTTGCCAATGGAAACTTTTATTTACGATGAACACAGCGACAAGCCAGTAGGCACAGGGTCAAACAGAGAAAAAATGGATAAAGAAAGAATAATTAAAAGGGTAAGAGCATTACAGCAAAACTTTATTTTTTGCGACCCGTTAATAGATGAAAGTAAAGTAGGACAACTTCATTTATATAAATTAAATGCTTGGGATATAGATTACGAACAACAATTGAATAGAACATTAATACAGGCAAAAAATAGTTATGAACAATATGTTTATTTTGGTCATATGATTACAAAACAATATGAGCATGAAAATTACGATAAAAAGAAAATGAAACAAATAACAGATTTGGAAAATTTCGAACAGGGCGGTGGTCGAATTGCCCAATGGGATAAAGTAGCAGAAGAAATGTTAGAAAAAGGTATAAGCGATTATCCGAAAGGGGATTGGCATTACTTTATAGAAGAATGGACTAAACAACAATACACTAAAGACGAAGTAAAAGCAATTAAAAATAAAGTAGGTTATAAAGTAGCAGAAAAAAAACAAAAGGAGAAAGATAAATAATGACTTGGGTAGATATAGCAATAGTAATACTTCCGTTCAGTACAATAATTATATTCGGGTATTTTTTATTTAGAAGTAAAGCATTACAAGGATTTAAAAAAAATATGGATTCTTTAGACGCTTCTGAAATGTCATTAGGTAGTTTTGTAAAAGCAAATGTTCTTTTTTTAAAACCTTTTTTTGACGCATATTTAGATTTTTTAATAGGTATAAGTGTTAGAACTGCAATTTATTTTATGCTTTTTAATTTAATAAATCATTTTTCTGGTGGCGAAATAAATTCTGGTTTTTTAATGATTTTCTCAATAATAGGCGCAAGAATAACTATTGGACAAAATAAAAAAAGTAAAACTAAATATATTGTTCTAAGCCCAGAAGAAGCAGAAAGACTAAGAAAAGAAAATAAATAGTTTTAAATATAATGAAACCGTTGTTTTAAACATGGGAAAGATGAATAAAAGTTTTCAAAGAAATGTTACTATTGACCAAGCAAGGAGAACCCTTAACGCACAATTTGCGGGAAAGAAAAACGGAACTCCTTTGTATAAAGTTAGGGGCGGAGTAGGAAGACCAGATTTATTCTTTACAGGAAATGAATTGCAGAACTCTGTTAAAAGAGGAAGAATAAAAACGGTTTCTACTCCAAGAAAAAGTTTGCTTTAATATTGTCCCAATTTATTTAAATACTATAAAACAACTAATTAATTAAAGCAATAATTAGAACCCCTATTTTTGCTAAAAAGAAAGCAAGATTGAATCACTTGTTTTCTTCTACTTCTAATTTAATTTCTAAAACTGAAATATTGTAAACTTTATTATTATTTTCAAAACTTACGGTTTTAGATTTTAAATTAGATTTTTTTAATTTTATTGAATCTTTTAAAATTTCTAAAACGTCAATACATTTAGAAACGCTTTTCCCTCTCGAGAGTAGAACAATTTCTTTTTCCCCCGCTTTTATTGAATTATTTATCGCTAAGATATAACACATTACTGCTTTTTTTCCAATTTTAATTTCTCTTACCAAAAAAACTCCCCCTTTTATATATAAGTTTTATCTTACTTTATAGGACAGAAAGTTGGTTTTCAGAGTACGACCTATAATAAAAGCCCTTAGTGGCGACCTCTATCTAAGGGCTTTTTTTTATTTTATATTTTTTCTTCATTTTAATTAATTGTTCATAATATTCAAATTCTTGCCAACTTATTTTTATTGCATTTTCAGTTAATTCATAATCAGCGGCAAGAACTTTTTTACAATCTTTACACCAACACCGATAAATGTCTTTCAGTTTTCTTATTTCTTTAGTTAAACCACAATTACAACATTTAATTAAAATTACGCCTTCATATTGCTTTTTTTTTAAATCTTCAAATGAAACTTTTTTTAAGTACATTTTTTTTCCTCTTTTCTTTTATTCAAACGAATTAATTTTTTCCGCTTTTTTTTAATCCATTTATTAAAGTCCATTTTTGTCTTTCCATTTTTCGTGTTCTTCGGGTAAACATTTTTTACAATAAGGACCTTCATTATTTCGAGTTAAACAAATACTACAAGTCCATTCTCTACTTTCATTAACTGCTTCTGGAAATTTAGCTAATCTAAATATCTTACTTTCCTTTTTTGGTACTTTTTGAGGAATTAGAATATCTTCCCAACCTTTCACGTCTCAAAGCCCCCTCAACTTTTTCATATAAGCCATAAAGTATAACCCTAACTATAAAATTAAATGCTAAAGAATGCAAACCGACACAAATTAGTATGTAACCCGCAATAAATTCACTATGTGTATCAGAAGATTGCGAAGTTAAACCAATTAGCCCTACTAAAACAAGGAAAAAAGCAAAAATAAGTATAATTAATTCCCCTAAAATAACTAAAAAACCATAAAGCCCTTTAAAATTCATTTTTCCACCTTTTTATATTTTCTTAATACACGCCTAAAATCTTTTTTATCCTTTTCAGAACCCCGACCCATTTGGACCGCGACAGCTTTTTGACAATGTTTAGTACAAAGTTTTATTGTATCTTTATTTTCAATAGGAAAACCGAAAAATTCAGCAACCCTAAAACAATTAATCCAATCACATTTGTAATAAGCCCTATTTTCCTTATTCAAACTATACCTTTTCATATTTTCCTTATTAGTTACCATTAGAAACAACCTTAATTTTTCCCTTACCGTTACACTCGGCGCATTTAATCCAAGAAGATTTCTTTTTTTTCATATTTTAACCTTTAGATTTTTAATTTTAAAGCAAGTTAAGGGGTATTCAATCCATCAACTCTAAACCCAACTAAAAACCCTTTAATTTTTCACCTTTTTAATTCTACGTTTAGTTTCTTCCCTCGCTAAATACTCGTCGATCGGATTAAACTTTTTATTCTTCATTCAAACACCTAAACCATTATGTTGTTTTATAAAACCCGCGAGAAACTGAATAAATTTCCCCTTTTAACCTCAATCTTTCAAGTGTTGCTTTTATTCTTTTTTCTGAAAAAGTTTCGTTTTTAAATTTATTAATTATTTCTTCAATAGGAGTTTTTTCACTTTTTTCTTTTAAAAAAGTTAATATTTTTTTTTCTAAAGTTATTTGAATTATTTGTTTTACTATTTTAATTTCTAAAGATTGTAAACAAATAGGATTATTACAACAGTGTAAAATTATTGTATCCCCATTTAAATTTAATTTTGCATGAACGCCTTCCAAATAATCCATTTTTTCAAGCCATTGTTCTTTTCCGCAAAACATACAAATAAACGCTTTCATTTTTTCCAACTCCTTTTTTCAAATATTTTTCAAATTTTTATTTTAATATTTATATTTTCTTAATAATTTTTTAATTCTTTCTTTATTACTTCCAAAAGTGATATTATGTTTTTCTCGCATATAACAAATATAACATTTTGTTTTCCATGATTCTTGATGAAAAGGTTCGCTTATCCCCCGACCGCAAACACTACAATTTTTCATTTATACCGCCTTTTTTTAAATTTTCCATTCTTTCAACTTCAATTAATGCTTCGGAGTATTCATTAGGAAATTTTTTTATAAAATAATTCCATTTTAATTTATTTAATATTTTTTCCCCTATTGCAGTATTTAAAACTTCAAAAGCATTTAATAATTTAAGAATACTATAAAAAACTGAATTAGAAAGATGAAATTCTTGTTTAAATATTTTGAAAAGATTTAAACTTGAAAAAATAAGCCATTCTTTACTATTTATCGCTTCTTTAGACGCTAATTCAATAAGAACCATAGCCCTAAATATTTCTTTATCTATTTTCATTAAGAAGCCCCTGTAATTTTACTAAATTAATAATATAATTTCCTTTTGGTTCTTCTTTAATGCGTCCTAAAGCAATATGTTCTCTTAAAAAACCGTAAAAAGTAGATAATCCTTTTTTTCCTGTTTTGTTTTTATATAATTGGAAAAATTCCCCAAAATTTAAATTTATTATTTCTTGTTTATTTGTTAATTCTTCTAAAAATAAATAACATATTTCGTTCATGCTTTAATTAAACTACAATTTATTTAAAAAGGTTTCTGTATTTTTTTTCTATCTATACTTTTTACTTTTTACTTTTTTTTTAATTTAAAAAGATATATTTAAATATAGGTTAAGACTTGTTTATTGTGTTCTTTAATTTTTTTATTAAAAACAATCAAAGCGCACGGGTATGTAATCCTTCCGTTATTATTGCGAAAAAATTTTAAAGAACCGTTTGACCTTGTCGGAAACGGGAAAAGTCAATCGACAACTACTTATTATTTTTGTTAATAATAATAGTATATACATAACAAATACTACTATAC
>Ga0222679_1000283_pt1 | contig 20313 bp, 24 predicted proteins | sample AntAcemetagen939_FD_179843 | JGI IMG/M metagenome (GOLD analysis project Ga0222679, IMG submission 179843) | Saline water microbial communities from Ace Lake, Antarctica - #939 | ecosystem: Environmental > Aquatic > Non-marine Saline and Alkaline > Saline | place: Antarctica: Ace Lake...
GTCACAGACCAGAGAATGTCCATTAATGTCAGAGAGTTATAAGCTTAAAGAGGGGTCTATGACTGACCATTTTAGGATCGTATCTAAGTTACTGAATTTGTTACCGATGTGAGTTCGGATACTCCCCTATGTGAGGACATACTCGAAACTAATTCGTTTTACCTTGGACCTCTCAGGCAACCTCTTGGCGATCTTTAAGAACATGCGTTAATTTGATACACTTTTATGCCCAGTGACCTTAGTAGATCACTGGGCAAGGCCTACTTTTATTTCATGCATCTTTTACAGTTAACAATGAATTCGTCGTCGAATATGGGCTGAAGATGAGATTTCCATTTAGCAGATCCACATAAGCACCACATAGAGCAGATCCCAATCCCCTCTGGGGTATCTATGTACTGAATCGTGAAGTTATGAGTCTTGCCTCCGCCTCCGATTCTACCCGGTATCAGCATCATTTTGGCACCAGCTTCTTCGGTTTGTTCCCATAACGATTTGTTTGAATCATGTTTTATGATGTCTGCTAATTTAAATTTTTGATTGACTTTGATCTTCATCTTCTTCACCTCACTTTAGCATTGCTGCCTATAATTTGGTAACGGTGATTTTGAACTTACCATGGTCTTCATGATTGAGGAGGAATCCGCTTTCACCTATCTCTTCTCCATCCTCTCCAGTCGTATAATCAAGATCAGTAATGACAGCCTTATTATCCATTATACCTAAGACGGCTGCCTCCATGTGCTCTATTACAGTCTCGGTTATGATTTGTTCAGCTACGCTTTTCCATTCTTTAATTAACCGGGTTACTGCGGTCTGTATGATCCCCAGATTTTCCTGATTCGCTATCTCTTCAGCGATGGGAATCTGAATCGTAAGGTCCATGCTGTCGTGAGCTAATTTTTCAATTCGGTCTCTTATTGCTCTATATACCCAATTAGCGTTATTGAGGACATAGTCTTCGTCAAATTCGAGATTGTAATCGATGCGGTCTCCTGCTCGATCTCCAAGTCTTTTTGTGATCGTATCGTTGATCGCTTCTTCTCTCAGTTCTTCCATGATCTTTTCTGCTATGTGACTAATGGGAATGACATTCTTCATTTTTATCTCCTTTGCTTTTCATCAACAGTTGATTATTACGTTATGCGTCTCCTCTATCCGATGATTACAATCTCGCTGACCAGACTCTTGCTAATCTCCATCCCGATTTCACTACCCTTTTTCTCTCTGTAAACGATCTCATAGGTCTCAAGGTTATGTTCGATGATCTGTGCAACTCCATGAATCACATCGTCTGCTCTTGTTCTGTTTCTATAATGGATTATGATTTTCATTTTGGTCTCCTCCGATTCATCAAGGTTAGCTTGCCGCTAATTTCTTCAGGGTTTTGGAGACTGTCTCGTTAATCTCATCAATTGCTGCATTCCATATTTTTTCTACTCCTTCTACGTCAAAATCTTCTATGCCGTGCTTATCCATCAGATTGTCCTCTTCCTCGTCGTATTCTTCGCTTGGAGGTCCGTCTGACCAGATATTTGCAATCAGGTCCTTGATAGGCGCTTCAAGATGCTTAGCCATCAGGCTGGTCCATTCTTTTCTTAGCTTCTCCCCATCTATTTTATTCATCATTTTGATTTCCTCCGTTTTATTTGTATATGTTTCTGCTTATCAAGCTTCGTCGGTAGTGATTCATACTCACCAGACATATACGTGATTTCTTTTTTGTTAAGGTTAGGCTTCATGTTTAATGTCTCCCCCGCCGTGTAGGCTTCCAGTCTTTTTCTGGCTTGTCAGCTCTTCCCAGAGCAGAGTTTTGTGCGAGTTTTCTTTCTCGTAGAGGCTGCCGCTTTCTTTTGCTGTTTTTAAGGAGTGCTGTGTTTCTTTCCTCCTGCTGCCTCTGGGTTGTCTCCCCCAGTTGCTTTTTTATGTTGCAAACCCCGTGCCAACATGAGAAAAATTTAACTATATGAAATTATTACAAGTCCAGGTCCGACTGGGCAGAAGAAAATGACAATTTTTGTCACTGATCCCAATTTTGGTCACAGACCAGAGAATGTCCATTAATGTCAGAGAGTTATAAGCTTAAAGAGGGGTCTATGACTGACCATTTTAGGATCGTATCTAAGTTACTGAATTTATTACCGATGTGAGTTCAAAGGTACTCATATATGGAGATATACTTTTTATCTGATCGTCCAACCTTGGGCATCTCGTTGGACCTCGTTGTAATTTGTTGTAGTTTACATCAGTTGCTGTTTAGTTTGGTCAAGTTCACACTTGACCAATTCTCATTCTTTTATGAAAACTCGTTATCTTTTAAATATAAGTAAGCACTTGTTTTATCATTGCATTCAAACCATCCATACTTTACCTCTGCTTGATAGCGAATTTTAACTGCGTCTATGAAGTCAATGTAATCACCAAGATATTTAATTTCACCTGCTACACAGATTTTTGCTCGCCATCTCTGACGACCTCTACCCCAATAGACTCCTGTGACGCCAGATGTGTTATTAGATTTAATTCCTACATTCTTCATATTACACGAATGAGTCAAGTGGCGCAGATTTTCCCACTTATCATTATGTTTGATCCTGTCTTCATGATCGACTTCATGCTCTGGAAAATATCCTCTCATATAAAGGAATGCCAGACGGGATGCATGATATTTCTTATTATCAATGTAAATATACCTATAACCATCAGGGCAAATACATCCTGCTTCTTTGCCTTCTCTCGCTCTTGAGCTTCGATTTATACGATTGGTGAAGATTCCAGTATCGGGATCATAATGTAGAACTTCCTTCAATCTCTTCTGGGTCAGTTTTTTCATATTTGGAATCTCCTTAAGTTATGTCTTGAATAGGATGGAATCGAGAGATCAAATAGTTACTAAGTCACCCCAAGTCTTGCCGATCTGAACATCTGCGACGAATGGGACTTCGGTATCAAAGTCTACATTTGTCATACGTGTTCTTGTGATATCTACAGCCTCTTCAACATGTTCATCTGGAGTCTGGAACATAAATCCATCATGAATATGATATCCCACTTTGTTGGGAATGCGTCTTCGATCAAGCTCATGAATGATGTCTATATTAGCCAATAGAGTTATGTCCGAAACTGATGACTGGATAGGAGAGTTTACTGCTTGTCTTTTGACTTTAGAGGCGATTTTTTTATTGGGAATGAATGGGAATCTTCTTTTTCTTCCATACAGAGAGACAACCTCTCCATTCCTGATAACCAGGGAATGTTGCTTCGCAATCCAGGACCTTACCCTCGGCATCATAAGAAAGAATCTTGATATAAACTCATCCGCTTCTTTTATATCGACATTCATTTGCGTAGCAAGGCTCTTAACTCCCCTTCCGTATATAAGACCAAAGGCTATGGTCTTTGCTGCTCTCCTCCGAATCTTTTGCTCTTCTTTAGTCAGTTTGCTCATGTCCTCTTCGGATGTATTGAACAATACAAGAGAAATAGCTCTATGAATGTCCAACTCATGCAGCTTCTGAATCAGCGTTTCATCTTCAGCGAAATGAGCCATCATCCGGATTTCTGCTTGACTATAATCCGCATCGATCATGGTATACCCTGATTCAGCGATGATCATGCGCTTTATATCATTTATGCGAGGCATTCCATGGATATTAGGATCTTCAGATGAAAGTCTTCCAGTTCGTGTGCCATGAAGCTTATAGCTTGGTCTTAAGTGATTGGTACTGTCAATAAGCTTCTTATACCCCTCATAATATGTACCAAATTTTTTCTGAACAAGGCGGTACTTCAACAAATATTTTGGGAAGGGATGCTGCTCAGCAAGCCAATAGAGCATATACATGCTTGTGCTGTGAGGCTTCATATTACTGAATACAGCGGATGAAGCTGTATGCCAATATTCCTGCGCTTCCGGATTCTCTATGGCGGAGATTTCTTCTAAGATTTCATCCTGATCAAGCAGCTGATCAAGATTTTCTGACATTGGCTTTAGCTTTAATTTCTTGAAAATATAGTCTTGGACCTGTGGCACACTATCCAGATTTAAATACTGTGCTCCACTGAGACTTCGTATCTTCGTCTCCAGATTCCGGATTTCCTTCGCCCATTTTTTGCCTAAAGATTCAAGATATGGGATATCAACTAATAGACCGTCCTGCTTAAACCGAATGAAGTGCTTAGCTCCTGGTATCAAAATCTTTTTCGGGATATGATCTACATTGTCTTCCTCCATTGATTTCTGAAAATCTTTGTGGATTCTAAACGTATAATCAGAATCAGCTCCATTATAATCAGCTATAGCTTCTCTCGACACTGGATCTGACCAATCAGCTGTTGTAAATGGTGGAGCAGATGTATTGGGTGAAAGTAACCGTCTACTACAGACGATCTGTGAGAGTTTGTCCTCATACCTTGGTGGATGATATTTATCTTGAACTATCCTCTTGAGACTATGTCCTCCTTGACGTTCATCTAAGTTATAACTCGACAACATGGTGTCATGAACAAAGTTCGGCATCATACCGTTAGCTTGAAGAAATAAGTCGTCAAACATCCCATTATGATAGATACATTCCACGAATTGCAAGAATTTATCAAGTTGAGTTTTATTCTTTTTGTTGTTCGCAATGAGACCAATCCAGTCTATGACGAAAGCTTGATTCTCCTCTATTGTGATAGACATGCTGAGGATTCTGTCTTTTTCCGGATCGAAGCCAGTGGTCTCGAGGTCTATTGCAGCTTCCTTTGGCCTTACTTCCCTCATTCTCTCAATGAAATAATTGAATTCATACTGGTCTTCAATGAATTCATAGATATCGCTTACGATAGAACTTACTGGCTCTGTCTTTCCCTGAATTACATTAGCTATAAAAGTTAAATCTTTGATTAAGTCGATGGCAGCATCAGGATTAGTATAGAGATTTTCAGGATCAATGGTGGGAATAATTTTATATCCATTCTTTTCTTGAAAAACTCCACGGTCTCTCTTGATGCTTCCTTTAGAATCCATTGCCAGCAGTCCCCCTCTACCTAACGGAACCACTATTTTAGGGTTTGCTTTTCTCAATTCCCTGTGTAGCCGGATGTTGCATGCACGAACGGATTTGATTTTTGGAGAATTTTTCTTATCACTCCTGCATAGGCATGCGTAGGTATAAAAAATCCGGGTTGTATCAAGGCCAGTTGTAGAGAGGGTCTGCCTTATAACTCTTCCACTCCTTCCATAAGGCGTGATTTTGTTATTGGCATGATCTATCGACGGCATTCCGCTGATAAATACAATCAATGGGGATTCACTGTCTCCTACAGGGTATGTCTTTGTATACCTATCCATACCGCATTCGTGACAGAGGCATCCTCCTGAGGCAGGGGATGATTTCATCTCCTGAATATGATCTGACTTCTTTTAGGACCAACTGAGAGAAGTGAGGCAGGGACTCCGGCTGCTCTCTCGATAAGTCGGATGAATCGCATGGCTTCTATTGGTAAGTCTTCATACGATCTGACGGAGCTGATATCTTGCTTCCATCCTTTGATAGTCTCAAGTCCTTCGAGACTGAATAATTTTATTTCCTCGAATCCTGACAAAACATCAAGCATAGTAATAGCGATATACGTAAAGTTATTGAGTATAGACGCATGATTGACCATCTGGAGATCTATCCAGCCTATTCGCCGTTTTCTTCCAGTGGTGGTTCCATACTCCTTGGCTATCCTCTGTATATATTTGGCAAGATGCTCGTCCATCTCTGGCAGAGGACCTGAACCGGATCTTGTCGTGTATGCCTTGACCACACCTACCACCGCATCTATATGAGTTGGACTTACTCCAGCAGATCCGATTCCTCCGACAGTGCATGTTGATGATGTAACAAATGGATAGTCGCCATGGTCAATGTCCAGGAATGTCCCATGTGCTCCTGCAAAGAGAATATTTTTTCCATTCATAATGGCTCTATTAAGTTCTGTAGCAACATCAACAAAATGAAGTGAGAGGTCTATGCCAACATGATGGAGCTCTTCAGCGTCATCTTTCTTCTCTGCAACGAACGAATTTGATCTCTTCAGCTTAGCCGATATCGTATCTGGATTTGAGATCAAGTCTTCCAACCGAATCCCTCTCCGAGATGCTTTATCTGCATAAGCAGGTCCATTACCTGTAAGTGTTGTCCCTATTTTATTGTCTCCGAGCGCTTCTTCATTTGATTTGTCATGCAAGATATGAAATGAAGTGACAACATGAGCTTTAGGATCTATCCAAATTGGGTTCTTGGACACTTTCCTTATCCTGCTAATTTCCTTTTTTAAAGTGAAAGGATTGATAACCATACCTGCTCCAGTGCAGCAAATAACTCCCTCACGAAATACTGCTGATGGGATAATGTGAACCTTATACCTTGTCCCATCATCTTCTTCTACACAATGTCCTGCATTACCAGAACCATTGAATCTTAAAGCAAAATCAGCTTGTTCTGCAAGATAATCAACTATCTTTCCCTTACCTTCGTCCCCGTATTGTGCGCCTATAACAGCGATGTTCATAATCTCTCCTCCCTTTTGTTTCAGTTGCCCTTTTGTCCGGGCTGCTTCCGAATTCGCTGATTAGTGCTACTAACGTTCGGTCATCAACCGAAGCAGCTCCGGGAAAAAGGGCAACTAATGTCCAGACCAGTGATGCTATAACTGCATCTGCTCCTCAAATATACAATCATGAGGATTTTTATCGTTTCTCCACTCCGTCTTATCCGTCCTACGTGCATGAGCCATTCGATAATTTTTACTGATCTCAAAGAATCTTATCTCAACTACACGATCATAATAATCTTTCTTCAACGAACCGTCTTGGTGGTTCGTCAAATCCCTGCGTTCTTCATCCGTCAAGTTTGAAAAAGCTCCGACTTCACGAATATTTCCATCTTTTGTCATCATGGAGACACATACAGATCCTACAAGCCCGGTATTTGATTGCTCGCCGGGTATAAAGCCGGATATAAAAGCGTCAACTGTAAAAACCTTTTTTAATTTCCAGATCAGCCGAGAACGTTTGCCAGACTCATATGCTCCATTGTTATCCTTGAACATAACTCCCTCAAGTCCATGCTCCAATATCCACTCAAAAAATCCCAATTTTGACATGTGAGGAGGACATTCTCTTGATAATAGTATATTCTCATGATTTAAATCATCAACAATCGATTCTAATAGTTTACGTCTATGCCACCGTGGTTGGACTCTCACATCAATGTTTTTATAAAAAAGGACATCAAAACAATGTGCGTCTATTGGTCCGTATGTGGCTTGCAGCTGATGAGACGTCTCTACACCGCTATTACATATAGCGACTGATGAAGCTAATGTACTCGCAGTTATCACAGTCCCAGTGTCTATCACTGCTAAATGATGCCTAAACTCAGCATTGAGTACAGTCCCTGATAGTTTTGGATGAGTAAAATTTTTAAAATGTTGGAAATTGTCAGTCTTTTCTGAGAATGCATAATGCGCCTCTGACCTCCGGCTTGAATCAACCCGAATGCCTGTATCTACGAGATGCATTTTGTAATTAACTCCGTTTTCTTTTAATTCAGCTATGAGATTGCTGTTGTCCCAAAAAGCACGTCTCATATATTCTGAATTATAGAAGTCATCACGGCTGAAGTCAAAATTGATACATTTCGCACCAGCAGCATCTTTGGCTTTCATGACTTCTATTTGTGGTAATAGACCGGGATTATCACTATGATAATGATCACGAAGTCTATCCATTATTTGCGCAGTTGTCATCTCAGCATTCACTGATAACCCATGAGTCTTTGCTTCATTTATCAAATACGTTTTTGTCCTTGGCATTGTATCCTCATTTACATCATATATATTCCATCCAAATACCTGTAGTCCTCAGCATAATCAAGACCATAGCCTACGAGAAACCCTCTATCTGATTTATGACAGGTATAGTGAATTTTAACGTCTATCCTACGTCGTTCTCGTTTGTCAATTAGTGTGCAGACCTTGACAGTCTTTGGATTGAACGGCTTCAGGTAGTCAAGGATATAAGCCATAGTCCAACCTGTGTCAACAATATCCTCGATGAGCAACACGTCTTTGCCTTCTATATCAAGCTCAATACCTTTTGTTATGCTGACTCTTCCTGATGAGGAATCACTAAGACCATAACTGGAAACACACATGAAGTCGATTTTGACCGGGATAGTTAGATGACGAACAAGATCAGCTAAGAAGATAAATACTCCTTTTAGAATCCCGATGAGGACAAGCTCATGACCTCGATAGTCAGATGAAATTTTGTTGGCTATACCTGAGATTCTTTCATCAAGGTCATGACTATTTAAAATGATTTTCATATTTCACACATCCTTCGCCACCAGTTGACGTTTTCGGTCAAGAGGTCAATATCTAAATCATTGGCAAAGAAGTCGAGAGGAATGTCAAGCCGACCTCCAGTTTCAGCGTAGCTTGACATTTTTATCCCAACCTGCGCACAAATGGCTGCTATACCAGAGTCAATTCCTCGAATTCTGCCGGGAAAATTTTTCTCTAAGTTAGCGACTTCATCTGAAATTGAGAGACAGCCCAGAATGTGGACGTCTCTATTGCTCTTCAGCAACTCAGGCGCACCATAAATCACCTCAACTCTGGAATTTGCGAATGGCTTGACGAATTTGGAGATCCCAATCGTTGTGACAGGCCAGCTGAGCATCTCTATTAAGCATGCTCGCCATTCTTGTTGATTCTTACCTTGTGGGACTGCGAATAACGATGGTGTGCCATTCCAATCGGCTATCGCTGCCTCACCGAGAGCTAAGGTCTTGCTCATGTTATTCAACCGATCTGGCAGGATCAATTCAGTTGCTTCAACTTCCTCAGCTAATTCCTTCAATAAACTCCATGCCATTGGCAAACCAGTCTCGACTACACCGTTATCACATATCACAATATAACCTCGTCGAGACTTCTCTCTGAAAAATTTCATGTAATCTTTATCTGCCAATAGATGCGAAAGGCAGAGGTGATAATCGTTATTCTGCTCTAAATGCAAGTATGGAATCCCAAGTATTGTCGCCACCTTCATCTTCATAATCTGTCCTCCTTCTCTATGGTCTCATTAATTAAATCCCCAACTGTGTAGTCCATATCTTTCGGGTCCAATATTATGAACTTCAGGGGATAGTTGCTGTTCATGAATCTGTCCTGAATAATTTTCAGGACTTCTAAAGCCGTCATGGTTCCTCCTTCTACCAATGATATTTTCTGTTATATGGTTTTAGCCAATTAGTATTTTATAAAGCACTGCTATAGCAATGCCCACAATTACTGTCCATCCGATTAATTTCATTAATATCATATATCCTCCAAGCTACAGGTTGCAGGATTCGCAGAGTACATCCTCTAAGGAATTCGCTCGATAAACTGTAATTCCCTTACAATTCAGATCATATGCAAGCTCATAAGCCTCCATAATGTCCTCAATTGTACAGTCCTCAGGCAAATTGATCGTCTTTGATATCGATGCATCCATATACATTTGTATTACTGACTGTACACGGATTTGATCACGGATGTCAATATTCTTTGCCGTTACCATGGCAGAATTATCTGCCAAAGGATGTTTTACCATGGCGCATCCAGTATTATCTTTCCGGGTGTATTCCCGGCTAAATATTGGTTCGATTCCATTGGATGTTCCTGCAAGGATGCTTGTTGTACCTGTCGGAGCATTCGTCAACAGGGAGAGATTCCTAAGCCCATGCTCAGTTATGCCTCGGATTAACTCTGCTGGGAGTGTTTTTATGAATTTACTCTCAAGAACAGACTCGAGATGGAAGCCGGGAGCTGGTCCTTTCTCTTTTGCTAAATTTATACTTGCTTCATATGCTGCATCACGAATGAATGAGTATAGTTTATGGATGAAGAGGATCGATTCATCAGAGCCATATCTAATATCATGAAGAATGAAGATATCTGCTAACCCCATAGTACCAAGGCCAATGCGTCTAACTTGGCGCTGCATATCTCCAATTTCTTTGTTGATGTCTTCACTGACATCAATAGCCCTATCTAAGAACCTGACTGCATAACGAATAACTAATTTGAGCCTATCGAATGAGAATTCCCCATCATTCATGAAAGACAACAGATTCATTGAACCAAGATTACAGGACCCATTGGCTGGCAAAGGTTGTTCACCACAGTTATGTGCTACATATCCATTAATGATACCCCAGTTAGATTCTGGTTCACTGAAGTCATATACCATAGCTTCTCCGATATCTCTGACAAAACGAACTTTAGGAGAATGCAGCTTGAGAGTCTCGATGAGTGTTTCTTGGCGATAAGGAAGTTCAAAGCTTATATTCTCAAAGAATTTTCTTATACTGGTATACTTGCCAATATATACTTCATAAGCTTCACGGCATAAATAAGTTCCATTAGAAAATTTAACTTTAGTAGCTTTTGTTGTTGTTATAAATGACTCTATGTCGAAGTCTTCTGCCAAAGTTTTCTTCATCTGCTCAGCAAAAATTTTGCTTGTCGTCTTATAACCAACACGTGAATGTGTTATAACACTCCCATTTGCTGAATAACATCCTCTGATAAAGCTCCTTTTCTCTATTGACTTCCATTTTGGGTATGTAGATGGGAACTTTCTCTCTGAAGAAATAACCGGAAAAAATCCAAGTTCAGTTAATATCTCATTATATCCAACTAAATATATTTTTCTTTTTGATACTGTAAAATCATCTCCATCAAAGAGATGTATCAGCCCTTTATCCTTGATTCCGATATTGACTTCAATACCTAAATGATACTTAGAGTTTAATCTGCTTAATTCTCCATCTCCCTGAATAAATCCAAGTTTGATGAATTTTCTATCAAAATTTTTGTAGCAATCCAAATTAGGCATTAATTGTTTGCCTTCGAGATTTTCAGCCGGACATTCACTTCCATCGATAGTCATAAATAACTGATCAGGTGTGGATTTCAAGACTTCTCTATTTGTTAATACAATTTCCACAATTTTCTTTATACCTGATTGCCAGACCTTACCCTTACTAAATCCTCCTCCTATTTTTGCGACATCGATTTCACCTATTATATCTTCCAGCTTCTGATACCCGGTAGAAGTAAGCAATTCCATTTCACCTGTAAAACATGGGTTAAAACAAATGAGTTTATGAAGATAACGAGTATTTGACCATTCGTTACATCGGTTCATGAATGCTAAACCAGGACTCCCAATCATATACGCTGATTCAGCTATCGCTTTCCATAGATATCTCGCTTTAACTGTGTCATGCACGATCACAGGCAGCTGCTTATTCTTCCAGTCTTGAATGTCTCCATTCCATTCACGATCATAAAATGGACTATCAGTATCGGGGAAGATAAGGTCCCAATCTGCATCGTGCTTGACTGCTCTCATAAATTCATCAGAGATATTGACCGAAAAGTTAGCTCGCTTAAATCGGCTTATTGCCCTTGTGAATTCAACGACATCAGGATGCCAACAATCAAGCATGAACATACAAGCTGCTGTCCTCGAACCTCCTTGTCGAATTACATCAGCTAAGCCATCTGCGCCTCGCATCCAGGAAATAGATCCGGAACTCTTTCCCCTCACACCTTTGATATATGTATTTCTTGGTCTCAGTACTGACCAGTTAATTCCAACTCCTCCTCCTTGAGCAGTGATCTCTACGAGGTCCCCAATCGTTGACATTATGCTTCCCCGGCTATCTGCTCCAGTAGTACCTGATTCAAAGCTGAGAACAAAACAATTGTATAGAGAACGTTCTCCTGCCAAGATTCTTCCTCCCGGCACGAACTGAAATTTGTCCAGGATTATATAGAACAATGACTGTTCCTTTCCATCTTCAGCCACAGCTTTAGAAACACGCCACCACATTTCTTCAACGGTCTGCTCTGTTGGATTTCCCTCAAGGTCTTTTGCCGCATAACGATCAAGAAAGATCTTTTCTCTCTGGCCTTCCCAAGGCATCATGTCCATGTCCATGAGTCTCTCCTCTTGTTTGTCACATTGTCGAAGATCATATGCGCAAAATTCCCGACGTCTGCTGCCTCGTTCATGATCTCCGTATCTTCTCCTGAGTCAATGCTCTGCCTCAATTCATTTACTTCGACGGTTAATCTGTCGAACAGGTCCGGATAAATATTCCGTTTTTCCCAGCCTCCCTTTTTATCATTTTCAGCGAGTTTGATTTCCATGACCTTGGCGAATTCTATCACTGAATTCCTTACGATGAACGGGAATTGTACTTTTCCCTTCCAATATTTCTCATATTTGTAAGCCTCCGCATGAATGAATTTGACATTCTTTCCGATCAGATCATCCTCCCCTTCAAGCATATATACATTTTTGTGAGTATCACGAGCAAAAGCTATTTCGCTTGCTGTGCTCCTCCCGATATACCCACCCCGATTCAGTACGAGAATGCCGTCTGACATGGAGATTTTACTTATGTGGAGCTTGTCATAGGACATTTTCAGCTCTACGCTTGTTTCCAAGTTATGAGCATGCATGAATCCACCAACGGATAATGTAGCGATGCCGAGTTGTTCAAGGATGAACGAAGCCATCTCATACTCTTCACGGAATTTGGTAGAGCCACAGAGTGTTACTACGTAAGGCTTGTCCAGAACGAAAGGAACTGGATGCGGCGATGACCAAGATATCAAAGGCTCTGCTTCTCCCTTCTTCTTTATCACCGCACCACATTCATGATCTTCGGACACCTCTATCATCACAAGGTCAGGCATTACTGAGAGGATAGCTTCCCCGATATGCTCACATGACATACCTTTAAAATCATAAACTCCAGATCCGTCCTGTAGCCCAGGAAGATTCGCAATCAACTGATCTTTCAGGTCATGGAATTCCGTCTCTCGATCAGAGGCCGTTACCGGGAGATAAGCAGTGATGACAAAGAGATGTCTGTGAGGATATGAAAGATATTTCCTCGGTTCTGGAGCATCAGTCCATTGATGAAACCCATGGACCTCTGCTGTTACACTAATGAGCTTACTATATTCCATTTTTATATTCTCCTTCTTTTCCTCTTTTTCTGAAGGGTTGCCTCCTTCTGTGCCATCACAGAAGGTGCAACCTACTCCAGTTATTGATGGTCCAAATCCCCATGACTTGCATATTTTGCAGTGGTATCTTGTCTCCATTGAATCAACCTTTATTTTTGATCAATCTCAAAAATTCTGAGCGTGCTTTTTCATCATCCTTGAATATACCCTTCATTGATGACACAATTGTTCGACTTCCCGGTTTATTGACTCCTCTCGTTGACACGCAGGAATGAACGGCATCAGTCACCACAGCTACACCTAAAGGAGCTACATGCTTCATGATGCTTCCTGCAATTTGAGCAGTCATACGTTCCTGTAAAATTAACCTTCTTGAATAACATTCAACCAGACGGGCTATCTTTGACAGACCAAGAAGCTTTCCATCAGGGATATATCCAACGTGAGCAATACCATCTATTAATGATAAATGATGCTCACACAGCGATGCAAATTTGATATTGCTCACAATGACCATCTCACTAAAGTCTGATTCGAAGGTGCGTTCCAGAAGAGATTTAGGGTCGGTCTCATATCCGGAAAGGAGTTCTGCAAAACTGCGTGACATGCGACCAGCTGTATTCTCAAGAACTTCAACATCGACTTGACCAGTACCTCCATCAATTTCTTCCAATATTCTCTGAAAATGCTTCGAATTAATTTTTATCATCGTCATTATCCTCCTCTAATTTTGTTAATGTGTTTGATAACTTCAGGATGAATTCCTGATAAATCTTTACTATGGACTGCCTGATGATCTTTTTCCCTCAATGGTATTAGATTGCTTAAGCTCCACAACTTATTCCAGGCATTGTCCCCAACTTCCTTCCAATCGATCTCCGATTGATAAACGATATGATGGAGATCAAACCGTTTCTTTATCCCCTGTACCTCCTTCCATTTATTGATGTGCTTATGCAACTCCTCCTCTGTGAAATTGACTAATGTAGTCCAACTACGGCCATTTTTTGACTGATCATTATGTGACAGACTGTGTCTTAATTGGCTGCTCAGAGTATCGTACACAGAGCACTTATCACAATAAACTCTTCTTCCATTAGTTGGAAGACCACATCGCCGGCACAAGTCCTTGAACTTCCGCTCAGTCCTCATCTTATTCATACGTTGATTGTTGGCTTGGCTACATTTTAGACAATGAACCTTGTCTTCTATAGTTGGTTTTTCACAATTTATGCAGAGACAATTCTTCTTGAGCTTAACTGTGCGCTCGATGTTACGTTTGAGATTGTTCTGATGACATGTTTGACAATATATTAAATCATTTTTAGCTGGTTCTCCACAAGCAACGCAGAGATTATCTTTCTTTAACTTAGATCTGCGCTTGGCATTTCGCTTGATATTATCCTGATTACACTTTTGACAATATATTAAATCATTTTTAGCTGGTTCTCCACACCTCGTACATAGACCTTTAGCTTTACGTTCTTGATAGTGTTCTCTACGGGTTTTCATAATGTCCTATGTTCACTTATACCCCGGTAACTAAAGTCGTTACCTTGGCACTCAGGATTGACGGATGAATGCAGTAGAGGGGTTTATCCCTTTACTGCATTTCATCAGGTTTAATTGATTATATTCAAGTTTTTTCGCTTCAGCCTTTTTCCGCTTTCGCCTTCTTCGCTTCAGCTTCAGCCGCTTTTTTGATCGGTCCAAACCATTGATATTCTGCGCTTCGAACGGATCTGCCGGTAGCTGCGGAGAATTCTCTGAATTTGTTTGGATTATCAATGTTCTTTTTTATGAATTTCGCTAACTCTTCACGATCTTTGTCAGTCCATGCACTGCGTGGACTTCTCATCTTGGCATTTTTGGGGACCTTGACTCTGGAACTTGGGCTGCTTGTACGGGATTTGGACGTCAGAATCTCCTGACCGTTAACAGGCAGGAATTTCTTTGTTTTCTTTTCTCCCTTGATGTTAATGAATTGTTTGGCTGGCTTAAATACCCCGACCAGATATTGTGAATTGATGTCACTCATGTCCTGACCATCTCGCCTCTTTGGATAATCACCGATCTCGCCTTTTTTAATTTCCGGGAGGCAGTAGCCTATGATCACTCCAAGGCCATCAAAACCCTCGTTATGTGCGATGAATATCTTGGTATCCCCGGTTTCGAGTCCTTCAGGGATTCTGCGAACCTTTTTGAGGAATCCGTGCTCAAGAACTTCATTGATGTAATCTGCTATTTTAGGATAGTAATGGTAGCCGATCCATATCAGGAAATCATCCCCTGTCTTGAGAATCAGCGGATCATCGTCGCTGAGAGGTTCTTCTCTCTTCGGCGGAATTTTCTTCTCTTCGGCCTTTTTCTCTTCGGCCTTTTTCTCCTTGGCCTTTTTCGCCTCAGCCTTTTTCTTCTTTAGTTCAGCCTCTTTCGCTTTGGCTTCAGCCTCCTTCGCTTTGGCCTCCTTCGCTTTCTTTGCCTCAGCCTCCTTTGCAGTGGCTTCATCAATCTCAGGAGTTTCGTCCTTCTTTGCCGGAACTTCATCGTCCTCGAATGCAGTTTCTTCAGCCTCTTCAGGCTCTTTAGCTTCTTCAAGCTCAGGCTCTTTAGCTTCTTCAAGCTCAGGCTCTTTAGCTTCTTCAAGCTCAGGCTCTTTAGCTTCTTCAAGCTCAGGCTCTCCAGCTTCTTCAAGCTCAGGCTCTTCATTTTCCTCTACAGGAGGTTCTCTGTCAGGCATCTTGATGATCTTTACCTCCAATTTTTTACGTTCGATCTTCAGGATCATTCCATTGACGTCGATGTAAGTTCCCAGATTCTTGAACACTGGCAACTCCTGCGCATTGAGGCTGTATGTCTTGAATCTGGGCTTATACTCTCTACGATGTTCAACTTCAGAAAGTACTTCCATTACTGCAATGGTCTGCTCATCTGTTAACTTAGTTACTTTTGGTTTCATTCTATTCTCCTCTCATCCTCGATTGTGACCGATTAAGCTCGATCAGTTTTTGACAATCTTACGTCATTTATTTTTGTTTGTCAATAGAGTTGAATATGTATATAAATTCGTTGGCGGTAAAGTGGCTCTCTACAGGTAACCTATTCTTCCATGCTTTAATGACCTTAGTGTAGCATCTGTAGCAGAGTTTAGCATTATGCGGAGCTTTTCGTTCAATAACGTTTAGCTTTATGAATTTGCCGCACTTACACTGAACTTTTGACAGGACTGTAAAATGATGCTTCATATGAATCTCGCATTATCGATCAGATAAGGTCTGAAGTGATTCGGGATTTTTCCGTTGAACCACAAATTAGTGGAAGTAAAAGTTTTATTAGTTAGCAGTGATCGAACTGTGACTTGGCGTCCTCTGAATCCTCTGCTCTCTTCATCACCAATCTGGTACATATTTCCATCGATGACGATTTTATGTCCAAGAATATATGCTTCTTTAGCCTGCGTCCAGAATGAGCAGTCAAAGCAAAGTCCTTCCTCCAAATTCATCATCCAGTTATCTGGAGAATCGATTTCCCCGCAGATTTTGCAGATGAATGAGTTATCTTCCATTTTCTACGTCTCCTCCTGTTGTTATTCAATTCCTGGGTCTGAGTCGATCAATTCATCAACTATGCGATTTACTTCTTCTTGGCTAAGGTCCTCTCCGTCCAACCCCGGCTCAAGCTCTTTCGTGTCGACTTCCACATCGACGTTTTCGAATCCGCTTCCCCATTCTTCCAGCGATTCAATCCGTCCATTGAGCATATGACTCTCTTGCATAGACTCAGGTACATTTTCCAGACTTTCCTGTGCTTCTTCAGCCAGATTATCAATTTCACTCACGATAGCTGGATGCTCATTCTCTAATTCAGTTAGCGTGAGCTTTCTCATTCCCTCGATCCGATCCTGTAGTCCGTAATAGGTTTGCTTAAATGCGGATTGGGTCAACTGTGAACGTGTTGGCTTAGTGGCACTCATTTTCTTTCCAGAGTTACGGAACTCCCACCAGTAATAAGATTCTCCTTTCTTTACTACAGCATTGTCCTTCCTTGCTTTTTTTACATGATGTACTCTTGCCATGTCCTCCTCCTTAATCCCAAGGTTTAACTTCTCTTACACTTGCTAATTGATTATAATCAGCGCTGAAAAGCACACCATACAGATACTTCTTCTCGTATCTAAAGTAAATAGATTTTCGACGATCTCCGAAATTAGACCACCATGAGCTGCCGAAGAAGCATTTAACTTTTATGCTTTCATCCCAGTTACTAACATATTTCATTTCTTCGTTAACGTAGACTCTTCCGCCAAGCTTCCCGGTAATCTTATTTATAGCAATAAAAGCGCCTCCTGATGTAAATGTCTTTCCCATAATCTCTATTGTGCAATTTTCATCAATGAAGGTTCCTTTTACCTTTCCCTTAATGACTTCACTACTATATTTCATTGCGCACCTCTGCATGTTTCTCATAAAGTTTTAACATTCTTTTTTCTGACTCTGCTAAATCCATTGCAGAATGAGATTTTGAATTAAAACTTGATCCTTTTGCGATTCCATCCATGAAGGTATACATTTGGCTATCAGGGATTGTCTCGAATCCTTCCTGTATTCCCTCGAACCGTATTTTTCCATGAGGAGTTTCGAATATGTCTCCTCTTTTGGGGATTAAGGTTGTTGGCATTTTATGTTCCTCCTTCTTTAGATTATTCTATGGATATGCAAAGATATAGCCTGAGGCTTGATCGTTTAGCCTCAGGCTCCTCTGCCTATCCCTTCAGCATCATTTTGACAGCTACGTTCAGCAACGCTACCTCAAATTCTGATGTACAGTCGTCATCCCCGGAAACTTTGTGAACAGTTTCGTGAAGAAGCGTATGGAGGGTATTCTCTTGATCTGTCAGTATTAACCTCCTCAAGTAGATTTTTTGTTCAGAAGACACCCAAAGGCCTTCGGCTTCACGTCCTTCAGACATTCCGGCTTTTTCCTGAAGACTCTCTGCTATCACCACCTCCCCTACCTTATGATAATGCTCTTCAACCAGATTCATTGCTAACATGAGATTGGTCTTCTCATCTTCATCTAAGTCTTTGAACTTTATGATTTTAACTTTCTTTTCTCTCTCTTCTATTTTGTTGTCAACGCTATCCATTCCCATGCCTGCCAAGATATTGTTCCACAGATAACCAAGATTCTTAACGTTAAATCCACGATATTCTGCTTGACGGTTTTTGATGAGGTCCTCACTGGAGATGAGTGCAGTCTTTCCAAAGACCCTATTGATTGCTCGCTTCCATATCTTTTTATTAGCTGCGGATGCCATATGATAATTGAGCCCTATCTTGGTCTCATATGTGTTCTCTCCATCCTCAATGTCATGCAGAATCGTTTCTATGACCTCCATGTTTCGAGAGCGCACTAACATGCGCCTCACTAACGGGGTGACATCGTCTTGGTTTATCGTACTCCGATCTCGATTGCCAATATTCAGTCCGTCTGTTCCACTTATGTGGTATGAGAACCGGGCATTCTCGATAGTTCCTACGGCTGCTCTGTTGACGTAGATGATCTCTCCCGGTCTGCTGATTTGGTCTTTGACTAACCAATGAGGTTTTTCACTCTTCTTTCGTAGATCAATGAAGAATGCTCTTCCAGTGTCAAGCTCATCCTCTGTGCATCTGAATTTGATGCTTGTTCCAATGAACTTAGCAGCATGCCTTGGATGCATGTCTTTCATATGAAACTCTAAAGTTTCTGTCTGGTAATCTTCGCTGAACTTGATCACGGGCATGATGATTTTCTTGTTTGACCAGACCTCTATTTTCCTACCTTCTCTTGCCATCACGAGCATGGCCAGTTTGATACCTTCTCCAAATTTTCCTATTGAGTCCAAGCCTTTTTCGCTGATTCCCATTGCCAAGTGCTTAAGCTCGATACCGGGTCCGTTATCTTTAACTTTGGCTAATCCGTCCTCCCATACAATGCTTCCGTCACAGCCAAACTCTAATTTAGAGTCAAGGTAGTTCTGGAGGATTTCCCTGATTGCCATTATCACATCCCAATCCTTTACGTATTCCGGTGACATCCCTGTTGGAATGATCTTCACCTCTCTTTTATCTTCATGGACATTTTCGTTGATACAGTCTGGTAACTCTTCCGGTCTACATGTGCAACCAAACGCCTTGCCGCACGAGGGACAATTTTCTATGAGTTTCATATTGCCTCCTTGCTATCGTTGAATTTTTCTATGGTTTCAAGTGATTTTGCTATCCTCTTTCGGTAGAGGATTCCCATGCTTGGATTTGCACTTAATTTTTCTATGTCCGATTTAATTAATTGGACTGCGCTCTTGATATTTTCTTTGATACTGCCGCTTTGATAAATAAATTCTGATTCTCCATCTTCATCGATCATCTCGAGGCAAGCTCCAGGATCGCCGGTTGATCTCTTAATCGTTTCCCAGTAATCTTCCGCCTCATCCTTTGAGCTTTCACGGAACATGCACATCACGACGCCATGCTCATGAATTTGATAAGGAAATTCCCGTCTTAACTTAAAGGTCCGTGTATTTATGGCTTCATTGATTTGATCTTCGACACTCATTTTGATCCTCCCTCCTTTTTAGACTAACCCGTAGTCGTCAAGAATTTGATGAACAATTTTGTGACTGGTTACTTTGCCGGAAATCATTTCAGAGATGAACTCAATCATTTTATTATCATCGTTACCTAACCTGTCTGATACTTCTTTTAGGTCAAGATTTTTTATGGTCCTGAGTCCTTTATGCGCTGATTTCATTTTGGTCTCCTTTGTTAAACCCGATCCATTCACCATTATGATCCAGTCCTCTGCCTCTCAGTCCTGCCTTGGCGATTTCATTCAGGTCAATCTCGCCTCTTGCTGCTGCTGCCAAGATTCTGACTGGAATCGTCTGCATATGTTGACGTGCATCTTCTTCTCTCCATGCTACATTAGGCATTTTGTATCCTCCGATTTACTCCAGTTTCTACAGCAATCCATGACGCTTTAAGAAGGCACTTCTTTCTCTCTTCAGCTACTCCTGCAATGCCTTCATTTTGTCAAGCTGTTCCTGCTCCGTTTGTTTTAATATGTCTTCCACTATTTTATACATTGGCTTCCTCCGTTTTATTTGTATATGTTTCTGCTTATCAAGCTTCGTCGGTAGTGATTCATACTCACCAGACATATACGTGATTTCTTTTTTGTTAAGGTTAGGCTTCATGT
>Ga0222679_1000288_pt1 | contig 20137 bp, 31 predicted proteins | sample AntAcemetagen939_FD_179843 | JGI IMG/M metagenome (GOLD analysis project Ga0222679, IMG submission 179843) | Saline water microbial communities from Ace Lake, Antarctica - #939 | ecosystem: Environmental > Aquatic > Non-marine Saline and Alkaline > Saline | place: Antarctica: Ace Lake...
GGAATCAACCCTACCAACGTTGCAACTCGCCTTAATCCTTCAATTAAACCAATCATGGATACAATCCCCCTTCAATCTCATAAATCATAGCCCATTCTCTAGCTGTCAATGCCCGATTATGAATTACAAATCCATCGATCTGTCCATCATACCAATTCGCATTTTTTGTAAATCTAGTTCCAATAACCAAATCCTGTACAGTTGTTTCTGGATCAACCATCCCACCAGTAGAATACGTCATAGCTAATGCAACACCATCCATATAATGTTGTGCAACCACACCACTTCTACTTATGCCAAAATGATGCCACACTCCCGGTGTCCACCCAACTGAATCACTTCCAGTTCGTGGATTACCATCTACAATAGTACCAGCATGATGATGCCTCATTGTTAAATGATCCACCGCCCCAACATTGGTAAGATATAATTCCCATCCACCAACATCAAGTTCGTATCGTCCAATTATAATTTCAGAATTCCCCGTATCAGTCCAATTTATCCAACCACTAACACTATAATCACCCGCTATAAAATCAAGATCGGTACATGATGCATTAAGGCATTGTAAATATTGATTTATACCATCCATTTCAATGACACTATTCCCAGTTGTTAATTCTGCCCATGTAGGAGTATTAACAAACGTCATTGGAAGATGAGCTTTTGATACATCATGCGTAACAGCTCTAATACCTTCACGCATTGGCAAATCAAGTAAAACTCCTTGTTTAATCGACAAACTATCGTAAAACATTATTCACACCTCATAAAATACTTCATACGGATAATCACGTTGTACTCCAGCAGTTCTCTCCATTGTAACCCTGACACCATACCTCGAATAACTTAAATTCACCGGAATTAAAGCAGGGGCTAGAACACCAGGATAACTAACCTCATCTTCCAAAATGAAATTACCACCCGGCGCAATCCTATAATATTCTCTCACCCTGATAGTTTCACCAGCCTGTTGATTAGTAAAATCAATTTTAACTACTGTTGGTTTAAATATACCAGTTGGGGCATTGTTAATATAAACATCAACCTCTGCGGCTTGACTTGTAATTGTCCCACCCTGTTCCACCATAATACCAACCGCATCAGTCACACCACGTATAATATCAATGTCAAAAGGTAAATTCCCAAGATCAAGTTCAGCTAATCGTGCCTCAGTGACAATGTTATCAGAATCACCTTCTTTTGGTACTCTCCAAATTACAGTCATGTTAATCCTCCTGTAATGTTTCTATCCTCAACCTATAAGTAAATCCCGCAAGTACAGGATTGTTTAACCCAACAGAAATTATCTCTGCGAACATCTGAGGATCACCAGCACCAGCATTATCACGATAATCATAACTCTCATAAGCTGTATCAATAGTATTCTGGTTCGCATCAACCGGATAATTCTCCGCAATAGTAACACCATTCCAATCAACATCCACCAAAAGATAATCCATAGTATCCTGAATATCTGCATAAATTCTAAATGTAAAAGTAGGAGTATCTAATGCGTTTTCTTCTCCTTCCAACCGTTGTACATGAACACCAACAAGTTTACCTCTCGGCAAACAATCAATCAATTTCCAATCCTCTATATTGGTATCACTAATCTCGGCAAAGTCAACAAATGTTATCAATTTCTTTTTAGTAACCATAAAGACACCTCACTTTAAAATTTTTGTTAAAACGTAAGTAAAAATGATTTGTATAAAAACCCACCCACCCATAAGATAAAACACCTTCTTAGTTAGTGCTTCAATCTTTTCTTTGTTTTCTTTTATAGCAGGAGACAAATTACTCCACTCAGTTATTAAATAAATAAGGCATTGCTTTTCCGATGCATCCTCAACAGTAACTTCGTTACCACCGACCTTTATCGTCAAATCAACGCCTTTCATACCGGGGTTCATAATTTTAACCCCCCTAACACCCATTATAGTTTCCTTTTGATTTTTCTTTTCTGATTATTTCAATTCTAGGTTCAACTGGCAAAAGTATACCAGATAGTATAGCGTGTTCCATACCATGAGACAACTTCTCAGGTAACTCCTTTGCGTTACCCGGTCCCGGTATAATATGAAACTTTGTCACAGGGTCAGTGAAATTCTTTTGTGACCACCACAACTTTGACAAAACCATCCTTATTTCATAATCAAACAAATTGGAAACAACTGGTGTTTCTTCTTTCTTCTCATCCTTATTTTTACCATCCTTACATCCTTTCTTTTTAACCATAAGAATACCCCCAAAAAAATAAAAAAAAATATCTCCCCTTGGGTAAGGGGAGACTCGTACATCTAATCTAAATTACACAGCCAGTTATTTCCTGACAAGCCGTAGTCTGTACACCTTTTGCAGCGTAATATTTACGCATGATACCAAAGTCGATACCCGCAAAGGCATCACGTACAAATTCTAGCGTAGTGGAACGCTGTGAAAATACACCATAAGCACTCTTATCCATAAGGATAAAACTCCCAGCCGGGTTAAACATAATGTTGGCTGTCCCATCAGGGAAAACCTCATTGATCTGATCCACAACTATCCAATTCGGAATCTCCAATTGGTCAGTCATAAAAGTCTTAAATGTCATACCAGCACCAATATTCCAACCAATTTGTGCAAGTCTCGATTTCTGAGCAAACGTCAGAAGTGCAACACTCGCATTAAAACCAGCCGCCCTCAATCTACCCTGGGCAGTTAGAATATCATTAAGTATCTGAATATCAGTCGCAGTACCCGGAGACCATGCAGCCGCAGCAGCCGTAGCCACATTAGATGCATACGTCTCAGTGAAAGCGATTGCGTTCATACTACGTGCAAAAGCCTGACCAGCCTGTCCCGCAGTTAGGATCGATTGTGCATCCATCTGTGCGTTAATTTTTGACCTGTCAGTTATTCCAACCTTCACCTCATATTCAAGCAGAGAATATTCCTCAATACCAGCTTCAACTTTTTGCAAATCCGTAGGAACTGCATCAGGTTTTAGCATAGCAGTAAGCTGACCCCAATTGTAAAACTTACCTTCGGTTCCCTGTTCTTTGGTGAGGTTGTTCATCACAAATAAATCCTGAACCACGATTTTGTCCGATGCAACCTTCAGAACACTCTCCAAAAGTTTAGCAAAAGATTTCTTCTGCCTCGTATCCATAGCATTAGGATTTACAAAAATTCCTTCCTCATATATTTTTCCTTGTAACGGCATTTAAATCACACCCCCATAACGTAAGCATCAAGGTCCACAAGTGCTGCACCAGCTTCACGTGCAATAGCCACACCCTGTCTAATCGGTATATAATGTATATAAAACACATTAGTATTCACAATCTCACTTGCAGCCACATTACCATGCATAATCGAGTTAGCATAGTCAACATCCAACTGTCCAGCCGCTTGTGCAAGATGAGGATCAACCAGTACAAAATCAATCGCCTGTGATTCATTTCTCACTAGCAAAATTCCCTGTGCGTTTAGCGGAATAGGAATAGTGTCAGCAGCTTCATCGGCAGCATCAGCAGTGTATTCAAGTACAACTGCATGATTCAGCGAGTGTGAAAACACACCAGCCGCACCAAGTTCAAGTATATCGCCAAAAGCATAATTACTTGCACCATCACCAAGAATATTCACAAGATCATTCTTAATCACATTTACAACATCAGTAGCCTCACCAGTTGTAATAAGTTCACACACACCAGCAAACCTGTAATCGTCACCAACTCCACAAGTTACTAACTCAGGAGTAGCATCCCAATACAACGCTTGTCCATCCACGACACCAGTTTCACCAGCCGCAAGAACGCCCTGTTGTTTACTATTAAAATTAGTCATGCTCAAACACCCCCAAGTTGTACATTACACCTGTCATTACCGTCAAGCGCACTCATCAGTTTCGCAATCTTACCATTCTTAGGCAGATACGTCACATCTATAATATCTCCAGCATTAATCTCAACCAGATTAAACGTAAGAGCCACATCAGCCAATACATTCATCCCTACAACACCAAGCCCCGGAACTGTCGTACTTGTTGAAATAACGAAATCTATAAACAAGTTCGCATTATAAACAGCAAGTGCAGCATCACAATAAGCCGGGAGTGTAATTATTCCAGCCGCAGCCTCTCCACCAGTTACCGTATGCTGATAAGTCGCCCTACCGAGATACGGAATCAGAAATCCCGTAGCACCCGTAGTGAGCCACTGTCCCTTTACATAAGTAAAAGTAATCGGGTCACCATACGCATGACGAACACCCCACGTATCCAATGCAATTATATGTCCACCCTGTTCCAGTCCAGTTGCGTTTGAACCAATGATTAAAGCCTGACCCGCATATCTGTAATGGTCATTAACACCACATATTCGAAGCGTACCAGCCGCATCCCAATACATAGCGTCACCCGCTTTAATGTTGACCTGTGCCGCATGGAGAGTACCGTAAGTTCTCATATTTTGATCTTTCACCATAACAATCACCTCTAAGTAACAATCGTTGTCTCCTTATCCTTTTTCGATTCACTAAACAGACCAACCTCACCAAGATGCACTAAAGGAGTAGCAGCCTCGTCAATCGTTTTTTGCAATTCAAACTGATCCGGTGTAAAACCAGAATACTGTTTGATTATGTTTTCTTTTTGAACGGGAGTATAAAGTCCTTTACTGATACAATCATCAACATACGCTTCAAGTTCCCCAAATCGAGCCTCTTCACGTATTTCAGAAAGTTCAGAAGCGTATCCATCACGTTCTCCCGAAACTTCTTTTATCTTCTCAGTAGCGGTCTTTAAAGCCTCGCCCAAATCCTCTTTACCCTGTTTGAGTTCTGCAAGTTCTGTCTCAAACACTTTCTTACCATCGTTTAACTCGGTAAGCTTTTCTTGTAGAATTTTTATAGCTTCATCATCCACATTAATTCCTCCATCATCTAAAAAACAATCAGAATCCCCAATTTCTCCATTAACAATAGGGGTCTCATCATATTTAGCTTTTTCCTCTTTTTTCTCACTTTTTAATATTGCACGACCATCCGCAGGTCTTGTCACAATACCCAAGTGGTCAAACTCAACTTTCTTTGACACCGAAACGTATCTCACATACTCATGATCCTTACCATCATTATCTGTCCACTTTGCAGGATACTCTTCCAAATAAAATGAGTGTTTAAATCCAACACTAAATTTAATCCTCTCAGGAAACTCCTTCACCACTTTAATCATCTGGTCATTCCACAGTCTCCCCTTAAAGTGCAACTCCACATTCGGTTTACCCTTCAACACATGATCCTTGCCATCCTCATCCTTATCATAAACTCCGGCATCCACCGACTTCAACCCTTCAATTTTACCATACATATCACTCCACAATACTTCCCACGGGTAATAACTATGTTGTTCAATCAATGGTTGACCACCAAGTGTCTGATTAGTTTTCAATATTTCAGCCGGGAACCGATGTTCATTACTTATATCCGTACTCACAGCAATACCACGAATCTCCATCTCACCAGTAGGAACCCCACCATCATCCTTAATATCCTCCAACGAGTACTCCTTCAATCCAACCTCCAATGATACCCATCCCGGATTCTCGTGGTTATCCTTCACCCATTCTTCAGCTTTCTCACTCGTCCACCCACTCTCCTTTGAAAAGAGATATGATTGGATTTCCCATTCTTTATCTTTAATCTCACCATAAACAGCTTTAATCCCCTTATCCTCACTGAACCAAGCTGTCACAACCTTCTCATACTCATCAGAACCAAAATCTGATTTAATAAACTCTCCTTCTTCCATTTTAATCACCTCATTGTGGATATACACCCAAAAACCGTTCATCCGGTTCAATATCAAAGTTCCAATTGTTACTCGGTTTGTTCTCCCATATATACACAGGAACCCACATACTTCTACACATAAAATGATTCGGTGGTGTCAACGTGGCAACCGCCGGGTCATCTGCCGGGAGTATCTGACCATCGTGACTTGCACAGAAATCCGTAGTATGTTCATCAAGTACCGCAGTATATTGCAACCCATTAATGTATGTTGCAGCAATCAAAAACACAGCACCTCTCGCCGCATTGACAGCTACACTTGTATTAGTTCCAGCTACACTCTCAGAAATCTGATTAAAATATCCTGGAGACTCATCCTCAAACCGATCTATTATCTCATCTTCTGTCAAGTCCCGAACTTTCCCATCTACAATCAAGTTCTGAGCATTACTAACCATCCTCTCATGCAATAATCCCGCAGTAATAAATAATCTTGTCATCTGCAACTCTCTTGTATCATCAAGCTCATCTTCCCACTCGGCCTTCTGCGAAAATACACCACCAACCCTCCTTTCAATAGCCTGACCCACCGTTTTATCCGCATTGTTTCCGGCCTTCTCAGCAATCCTATCCCAACTCTTAATGATCTTCTTCACAAATATTTTCTCATACTTCTTCGGAACTTTCAACTCCCGAACTTTCTCGAAAATATCCTCCGCACTCAAATTACTATCCATCCACGATACAAAATAATCTGTCAATAACTCGCTATACTCAATCAAATCATTCTTAATCAAGTTGTCTCCCCAATCAAATATCTTCTTGATCGCCTCGTTTTCCTGTTTGACAGACTTTTCCTCTTCCTCTGTTCCACCGCCACCATCACCGATATTACCATCATTCTCAACCACACCACCAGCTTCCTCAGTAGGTTCACCAACACCTTCAATATCCAACAATACAGGATCGGTGGGTATATCCAGTTTCTTTCTAATCCACTCTTCATTTGGTGCGACAACCTTACCAGTTACCAATTTATAAACCACATCAGCAAAGTTCTGCTTCTCAATACTTGACAACTCTGGTATACTCAAACTTGGATAATTTTCTTGCTCACCAAAGTTAATATCAACCAATGTCTTAATTAGCGGTTGAAACAAATTAATAATATCCTCTTTATTTTTATTAACATTCCACATAAACACCATAAAATGAGTATCCCCCAAAGCCCTTGCACCAACATCCTCTTGACCCAACAATAACGTTGGCGTTAACATAGCCCTAAATATCATAGTATCATGATAACCTATCGCAGCTTTGAACTCATCCTTAGCTTTACTCATATCCAGAACATCTAACTCATCCTCTTTCCGCATTGTCACGGCACTCATAGCATTAAGATTACTTAACATCTTATGCAATTCTTTCATCCTCGGCGTACTCGTTTTACCAACCGGAACAGGAGTCGCCTTTCTCTCCAGATATATATTCCACTCTTTAATCAAAAACTCTTTAATCTTATAATGTTTATACGCACGTTTCAAAAATGAAATCCCATAAGGATTACCCGCCCTCTTATTATATGTCCACACCAAAAACTTTTCAATCGGCGTAAGATATTTATCCGCACCAAATCCTGTCTGGATAATATCCATCATATTACCATATTCATCCCAATCAAATTTAATACTTTCATGCGGCAAAACCTTCAACTTGCTTATACCCATTTTACCTTCCAAAGTTGGTGCGTACACAGGCTCAACAACACTAAACCCAATCGCCGGAGTAAGTAAAAGTTCTTCCAGAAACCCACGGAATCCACCACCCCACCCAATGGTCTCATTAACATTTTTAAATGTGTTCTTCAAAAATAATTTTATTTCCTCATCAGTACCCTCTTCATTACTATATATAATATCCCACGGCTTAGACAAAATCGCCAAATTGATAAGTAATATACCAGCACCGATTTGTGGGTCAGTATCTACCATCTTTAGATAATCCTCTATGCTCACCGTGTCATCATATTCTACACCAGTTCCGGTATACGCACCGGGAGACCTGTACACGGCATCCTCAGACTCACTGACCACCATTTCTGTTTCGCCAGTTTCAGCCTTATATGCTACTGACCATTTACCTTGTGTCATTTTATCACCTAAAACAATTTATTCAACTCTTGTGCGTGTGAAGGAACACTGTCACTATACAACATATCGATCGGTCTGTAATCCACCCTTGGATCACGGATCGTCTGCAATTGCATAATATCTTTGTATATTTCAGGACCATCCTCCCCAATAACCTCAACTTCTGACAAAGCACACCACATTGCAGCGACCCAATCACCTAAATGACCAGTTGTACTTTTCAAATTAGATGTAACACTCGTAATCTCACGATAAATACTTTCTTCCCACATCAAAGTTAACTTATTACGCACCAAAAGTTGATACATGATATTTGCCATATCCTTTTTACGTGACAAACCGAAATCCACACCATAAGCCTCGTCCACCAATCTACGCATCATATCCAAATTTGATTTTTGATTTCCAGTACTATCCAAATACAACAACGTTTCTATCCCTGTATCAAAAAAACTATTGAAAATCTTTTGCAGTTCTTCATATTGTAAATCATAATCCATCTTCCCCCACCGATCCCAAAACACAGGTACAAATCCACCATCCTTATTCTGACCAAAAACTACCACCGCAGTCTTGTCAACACTTTTAGCCATATCAACCCCGATCAAAAACTTAACATACTTACTCCTGTACGTCAAATTGTTCAAATCAATCGGCTCGATACTGTAATCAATCCTAGGTTTTACAATCGAGGTCGGATAGTACAAATCACTTCCCGATACAAACTCACCCAAAACCTCACGCATAAACGTTAAATGATCATACTTTCTAATTCGTGGCATCAACTTATTATATGTTACACGATAACCACGAATCTTTTTAATATGTCGTTTTTGTAAATTGTAATGCTCACCCTTATCCACCATCATCCTTCCCTCAACACTCAACTCAATGGTCGGCACAAAAAACTTCTTATACCCACTAAATTTCTTGTTTTCCTCGTTCTCATCAGGATGCAATATCTTATAAAAAAATCCATAATCGTCAAACGGCGTACTCCCGACAATCTGAAAATCATCGTCAGTCATACTTGATATATCCAAATCATTAAAATCCTGTTCGGGAATCTGCGCAGCCTCATCAAAGGTCTGACCCGTAGGTGAGTATCCTCTGTGAGTTGCTCCACCACTTGCAAATGCTTCAATCTTGCACTCAATCCTCCCACCAGGACTCTCAAATGTGGCCTTTGTCTTACTCAGACACTCATGACCATTCTGTTCCATCTTCAGACTACCACGGAAGATATGATTACTCAAAATCATTTCCCGGCTAGTATTAAATAATTCCTTTGCCTGGGAATGAGATGCAGAAATGATATTCCACGATTTCGCCTTACCTTCATATCCACCCCTTACCAACGTAAACCAAATATGCAATCCGGCCATCAATGCGGAAAATCCTACTCGTCTTCCCTTCTGGACAACCAATCTAATTTGCATTGGTTCATGAGTTGATTTTGTACCGCACCTTGTACACTCATCATCAATGAGTGGGAACAATTCTTCACAGTTATCACACTTTGTAGTATTCACACACTTCTTAATGTACCGTAGAACTTTCTTTTGCCATTCAAACGGCACAAAAAATTGTGGCTTACCTTTAATATATCTTATAATAAGTGCGTTCTCGAAGAAAAACACAGGGTCTTCGGAACATTTTGTGAGAAAAGTCTTGCAGAACTCATTGTGACTTATGCCTTTGTCGGTATGTTCTCCACATATCGGGCAAATCATCACATATATAATAGCATCAATTGTATTTAAACCTTTTTATAATTTTTTTAATTTTTATAATTAATACCCTGTGGTGATAATTACTTTTATTTTCTAAACCACTCTTTGAAACAATGATCACAAACATCCTGATTGATAACCAAAATTTTCATTGGTTCACCGCATTGTCTACATTTTTTTGGGCAATTATATACTTGTATGACCCAAAGCTATAAACCTTTTTGATTTACCCACTTCTGGAATTGGGACATACTGAATACCTTCAACAAGTTATTCCCAACTTGATTTCTTATCCAATCTTCTGCACCTTTTTTATACCCTCCACCATCTAAAAGTAGGACGGTCTTATGAGGATATTTCGTTTGAACATTGATTATCAAGTAGGGATATTTCTCATCAACGAAACCCCCGGACTGTTGCCATTTACATTCGATAATCAGACATTCGGGGTGTTTTCTTGGATGGAAAATTATGAAATCACAGTATGTTTTCGTGCCGTAAATGCTCTTTGCAATGTTGAATTGTTTGCTGTAAATCGGTTGTCCCAAATATATGGCTGGCCTAAACTTTATCTTGTCTATGTACGTGTAATTCTTACGGTCGAGAATGTCTTCCACAAAACTTTCCAGCATGTTGCCAGTTTTGTTCGCTATGTGTCCGCCTTGTTTCATTTTAATAACTCACTATCAGTACTTCTTCTACCGCATTTCGTTTGTTAGATTTGCAATTTATAAACCTTGGGGCTTTTACAATATTTATCTTGAATGCCTTGTCACCGTATAAGTTGTTTATGAATTTGGTATTGGAATTTGATAACATTACCTTGACACCATTTTTATGTAATTTCAGTGCGAAATCCCTTAATCTCACTTGGTCGGTCTCTGTGAAATTTGACTTTGTATAAGTCGTGAATGATGCCTCATCTGTTGGATGATAAGGGGGGTCAAAATAAACAAAATCGCCCTTCTCAGGAGTTATCTGGTCAAACTGCCGATACTCAATAGAAGTCGATTTCAGTGCCTTGTGACAGGCCAGTATATTGGATTCTTGAATAATGTTCGGGTTTTTATATCTCCCGATTGGAACGTTGAAATGACCCGATTTATTCACTCGATATAGTCCATTGTAACAGGTTCTATTTAGATAGATAAGCCGGGCGGCGATTTCGATTGGATTTTGTAATTCGTGTTTCCCACGAACTTTATAGTAATATTCCTTACCGTGCTTCTCGTCATGTATCTTTAGAAGTTCTATCAGCTTATGCGGATCCTTTTTTATTACGTTGTATGTTATTATCAAGTCTAAATTACGGTCGGAAATGAAAGAACCTGACAACGTTTCTTCCAATGCAAAAAACAAAGCTCCGCCGCCAACAAAAGGCTCATAGTAATTTCCAAAATCAGAGGGTAAATTATCGTTGAGTTCATTTATAAGACTTCTTTTTCCACCTACCCATTTTACAAACGGCTTGGCCTTTCCCACAACAAGAACTTCTTCTTCCGTTTCCCGTGTACTCACTTTCGAGTATCGATATAGAGCTTCTTGAAACGGCATGTCCAGCTTTAACGGTGTTTGTGAATCCGTATTTCCATTCATTGTGATTCCCCTATTAGTTGATTATACTTCAATCTTCCACCACAATTCGATAAAATAGAATTGAATCTGCCCTCTTCTGTTTGTACACGGGTATTGTATCTGAAAGAGAACTCCACCAAATATCTGTTCAGATGTTTCTCACTTACGTGGTGGTAAATCCCTAAAATTCCTCTTTTCAACAAACTCCAAAAATTCTCAATTGTGTTAGTATGAATATCGTTCTTGACGTACTGGCCCTTGGAATGCGTAATGAATTTATGGTCATAGAGGTATTCCATCCCCCTATATGCCCTGTATTCATCAGTCATAAGTTTAGACCCAATCACTACGTTATCAATGATGAATGATTTGATGGTTTTGCCCTTCACATTTTCGATTTTCTTAGCTATCACATTGCCGTTTCTCTCAACTACTCCAACAACGGGAGCTTTGGTTTTAGTATTCCTGCCTTGTGTTCCCTTAATTCTTTTGCTCAAATGTTTATTCGTTTCCTTTCCTCCAACGTATGTCTCATCCGCTTCGACAACATTCTTTAGTGGTCTGTTGAAAACCATTGTCTTACTTGCATGTCTGAGGCGGTGTAGAATGAACCATGCTGTTTTCTGTGTTACTCCAATGTCTTTGCCTAACTGGATAGATGAAATCCCCTTTTTATGCGATGTAATCAAATATATAGCCACAAACCATTTTTGGAGCGAAATTTTAGTATCTTCGAATATTGTTCCAACTTTTATACTGAAACGTTTTCTACAATCAGAACACTTGAATGATATTCCGTCCTTAAATTCATATATTTTCTCACATCCGCAATAAGGACAGTACTCTCCCGCATCCCATCTGAGTTTCCTTAGATGTTGTCTGCAAACTTCCTCAGAGGAAAATACTTTCATCAGTTCAAGTATATAATTGCCTTTTTTTGGATTATCACTCATTTTTTCACCCGTTTTGGTAATATTTTTCTCAATCCCATACCCAACAGAAATGACATAAATGTGTTCATAAGATCAAATGCCAATCCATAACCAGCTTCGTATCCTTTTATTAATGACCCGACATAGAGTGCCAAAATTAAAGTTGAGATTGCGCTTATCGTAAACACAAAGTGATCCTTCACGATTATATCTGGTTTATTTATTATTACTTTCATATCATCACGTATCCACATATATCATTGTCGATGGTCTCACGTAAAGTATCTCACCATTGGCGTTCATCACGTTATACGCAAAAGTTAATAAATTATCATTATCTATTATGTTGAATGACACGTTGCCATCAGTTTTGATTCCGACCTCAATCACTTAGACCACCGAAGAATGATAACTCATCTTTTTTTTCCACCTTATTTGTTTTTTTCTTCCCCGGATCCTTGCGCAAATCCTTCATACTCATGTTTAACTGACCGACCTTCTTGTTGTACTCATTACGTGCATCCTTCAACCACCCACGCACATCCTTATCCGTCACGTTATCAATCAGTAACATCTCCAACTCTTCCATCTCCAACTCCAACCTGACCAACTGCATGATCAACGGCTGATGAAACTCGTTAATGTAATTTGCACCAAACTCAATCTTTATTGCCTTTTTTAGAATCTTGACACGATTCTCATATCTAGTCTGCTTACGCTCATCATCATAATACCTACGATACGCCATTGTCATCACTCCTACAATCACATTTACCTTTTGGATAAGCTGGAGCATTATGTATTGCACAATCCGAAAAATGACCATCATCATAAAATGGTCCCGGTTCTCTCTCTGAAATCAATTTGGATAAATAGTTTTTAGCACCGTTCAAGGTTTTGCGGTGTCCTAATACATACGGTTCATAAGTCGTTGACATTCTATACACTTTCGGATTTGTTTCTACCCAAGTAATACACAATGCGTATCCATTTAATACTCTATGCCATACACGATACCAATTACCAAATTCTTTAAATTTACCGAGTCTTGATTTACCTTCAAACCAATCAGTATTATTCATCATCGTCACCTTTTATCTCTAGTAACATCTCGTCTAAATCTTCTTCTGATATTTCATTTATATCCATGAACAATAATGTTGATACTACCTCACGAAGCATGTCACTGGTGATTAATTTTTTGGGATAATTAACGGATAAAATCTTTATAGTTTGTTCGACAATATCACTGATGCATGAATCGAGGGTATCATAAAAGTCTTTATCTACTCTCGAAATACCATATTTTTTTTGTAGTTTCGTTATATGGGTATGTTTTATCATACTCACTCTAACAACTTGTATTTATATAAAACTTTTTATAAAAACACTTAAATAAATGCAACACTATAATCAGAGAGGTGAAAAACATGAATTGTAAACAGTTATCAACAGTTAGGTCTGCTGAGTTACTAAAGTTCGTAAAAAATAACTCTCCAGTCTTAAAAATAGATGCGTACAATCATCTATACCAAAATGACAAATATTATTTCTGTGGCATAAAGCCAAAGAGCATCGGGGATCGCAAACATATATCAAGTACGATTCTGCGGTGTACAAGGGATAGTAATGGTGCAATAGAATACAAAGGTGAGTATTTAATATATGTGGGAGAGTCAGAACGTATACCACCACCACCAGCAGACTATGATGGTGAGATTTTTACTAAATTGGAAGCGGTGTCAAAAGAATTTAGAAAAGAGTTCCGCAATGACACAGATATTTTTAAGGATTTGCCATACCCATGTAAAATTTTAATTTTGAGTGATTTCCACTTGGCAAACTTATTCACCGATTACAAATATGTAAAATACGTGGTTGACACAATCAGAGCTGACCCATCCATATTTGTACTGCTACTTGGCGATATGCGAGATACATGCGGGACAATCAACACTCCCGGCAACTCGTTCTCAGATAGCTACGGGACATTCGCTGAGATGAAACTCATGAAAGTATTCCTCGATGGTATCGGGGATCGTGTGATTGGGTATGTTTTTGGAAACCATGAACTTCGTGATGAACGTGCGGTGGGCTATGGGATCGATGAACACATTTACAACGAGTACATTGCTGGTCCTAAAACACGTGCGTACTACAAGAGGATGTACCTGACATTCGGTGATAAAACGTACTACTTTTTTATCCAGCACAAATTACCGGGCGGGTCATATCATAATCCGTGTTATGGTGGTTTTAAATTAATCACGATGCGTCCTATTCTGGATAGTGCCAATGCTGACGTTGTAATAGGCGCACACACGCATAACTCTGCGGTAATGACACTTACCCACGGTGATAAGGAGAGGATACTCATAGTGAGTGGCTCACGGATGATTGATTCCACCTTTGGTGATATAATCGGTGTTGATTACAGCGAGTCACCATATCCGATGATAGTTGTCACCGAGAACAAAAATCTGATAGCGTTTAGAGATTTCGAAAAAGCCCTAGAGGTGTTATGAATGGATAAAGATATTCCGAAAATGTGTTTTTATTGCAGAAGTAAAATAGGGTATCGTGGCTGGTGCAGTAACAGATGTTATGAAAAATTTTACGAAGATTTACATAGGTATGATTAAATGACAAAAGTTAAATGTGAGTGTGGATCAATATATGAAGGGACAAGTTATCGCCACGATTTGAAATGGTGTCCCGGATGCGGTATGTCGGCCATAGACCAAGAGCAACATTATGTTAGGATACTTGGAAATTGTAAGGTGATAGAATGAAAAATAATAAGTTTCGTAATACCCGGAAGTATAAATCAATTGTGACAAAGATGTGGCATCGTGGGATCGGTGTCGGTGCGATAATGAATGATTCCCGTGAATTTTGTAAAAATGTAAATGGAAAGATTAAGGTTAAGAGGAATCTCATCGAGACATTGAAACCCGGTAACATGGACTCGTACACGTACACACTTGGGATGATCCGTGTCAAATTTGGGTATGAATATGAGGTTAAGGTTAAAGAGAGCAAGGATAAGTTTTTTGTGCGATACAGGCGTGTCCTCCCCGCAATCTTTCCGTTGTTCGGGATGAACTTTGACCCCACCGACTTTTGGTATGATGATTCGGTGTATGAGTATATTGAAAATGAAGAAAAAGAGTGAGAGGGTTTTATACCCTCTCTTTATTTTAATTCCAAAAATTATCTGAGAATGGTTTAAAGTCCTCACGGACCCATTCTCCTATTTTTTCCATTATTTCTTTTGGTAGAACGCCTCGTCTGAATAGATTGCATACAGCACATATTTTTATTATTTCACCATCCATCATATCGGGTATGAGTTCTAGTGTTGCTCGTCCAAGGCTTCTGACGATACGTTTGTTTTCTATCTCGGATTTGTCTATGGTTTTTGATCCACAGAAATGACATTCATGCGGTAATGCGTTCCATGTTTCAAGAAACGCATCCATCGGCATTTCTATCATTATACCACACTGTTCTAATCGCTTTCTTAACATATTATATCGTCCACGTGGCGCATTATAATATTTACGCATTGCTCGTTTATGGCTTTCGGATGTACCATGACTTTCCCCACATTTTCTACAAAAATCTAATATTTTTCCTTTGCGGCTTGTTGAAAACGCATTTTTACTTATTGTCCTTTTACATTCGATGCATGTTTTAAATTCACTCATGTTATCACCACATACTACATGGTTTTGTATTTATATATATTTTGCGGTATAAATGGTCAAAAATATGATAATGCAACAATACCATTTCAGCGATATATAGTTATATATCAAAACCAGTATAAGGGGTTATTGTTTTGCATCTATAAAATCGATTTTTCAGTTTTTTTCAAAAAAAATAGAAAAAATGGTTTGGTTAGGTAACTACGTTGCGATTTATTGCAACTAGACGATGTTGCCGTTTTCTAAGGTAGGGGGGGGGGTATATACCCCCTACTGGTTGTACAACCTTATCTATATATTATATTATGATAATTCTTTCCTTTATAGGTTTAAGTGTTTCCCTAACCTTATATAGAAGTTAACCGATAGTATATAAAGGTTTGTAAAAAAAATTATGATGAATACGCAAACAGATAATGATAAAAGTTGTAAAATAGGGATTTCAGCAAATTACTATTTTCGTATAAAATGAAAAAAACGGTGATTTTGATGGGAAGTTGTTCGACAGAAGTAGTATGAATACAGAACTATTTACGTTTACTAACTTTCGTATAAAATGAAAAAATAGGGCATTACGCCCTATATGCTGATAGAGATCAAGTATTTCTCAGAGATGGTATCACCTATGGTAAGGTTAGCATAAGTCGAGGATGCGACCTCTACGGTTCTTATGGGGTCTTTACTATACCATGTATCACTAACCTCTATGTAACTTTGATTTCCGATTGTATACTTACCCTCAACTTCAAACTCATCATCCGAGGATGTGCCTCCCATAGATAAAAAAACCGATGCACCAATAACTATTCCAATTATTATTGACACAACAAATATGATTACTATATTGTCATTCATTTTGTCACACTCGTTGTATCACAGGCGGTCATGATGGAATCTTTTACTTTTGACCACTCGTGGTGGTATTTGACTGAGTGGCGCATAAGAGCCACTGCGAGGCCCACTACGGGGTCGAACTCATCATCGGTGGCGCAGTATGCCACAGAGTGCGTAGGGCCATCATAGACCGTTACACGCCGCTTATCGTGGTCAACGATAACGTTTAGGTTGTTCCACTTAAATTTGGTTAGACGGGAACCTCGCCTATTTATTGTTTCTGATTTTATTATTGTTTTCATGTTAACATCTCGTTTATCCATAATTTTAGACAGTGTAGTGAACAGAAATGGTATTGCCCATCGTAATTCAAGAGGATACCATCGAATTTTACTTTTTTTAAACACATTTCGCATGTCATGTTATCACCTCAGAGGAATTTGTGTACAACACCGGGGATTTCACCTAGTGCCGTATAACAGGGGTCAGGGAGACATTTACCGCACCAATAGTGGGGTTTGTGGAAGACTGATGGTTTTCTGTTTGGAAACTCGAATAAGAGTTGTTTTATGTAATCTTCCATAGTAGGGTATTCAAGTTTGTCGATGTGGAGGATGTGGTAGGCACGTTTTCCGCAAATGTGACATTTGAGGTAATTGTGTATGTTAATGCGGAGTAGTTTCATGGCTTGGATGAGAGGCGGTGTCATCGATAGGTTAATTTGTATGTTGCGGTGGTCGATGCTGTTCAGGAGAACTTTTGTGAAATTGCGTAATTCCTTGTATTGTTCATGGTTTAGGGTTATTTTCATGATGATTCCTCCCATTTGTGTCCAATTATTTTTGTATGTATTTTTTCAAGTGGGTCGAATAGAACTCCACTGTACTCGTGTAGAAACCACTTTTCATCCATAATAAGTGGGCTTATCAGGATTGGGTAGTCATGTTCTATTATGTGACCGTAATATATGTCTGTTTTATCACTATCATGGAATCCTGTGAATTGCATTAGTTCGAGGTTGTTACCACCGATTGAAGTCATCATATCCAAATCCCAATCGCCGGGTCCATTGTAGCAAAGATAGACAAATTTGCCGCCATTACCGATTAAATATATTTCCTCATAATTGTATAATCGCTTGTTCTCCTTGTCGTATGCCATAAATTTCGGTGGTATCATGTTTCATACCTCCAGTTTGAAATTGCGTTTGAACATGCGGGACACTCGTATGGTATATCGGATGGATACCAAATGTGACCGCACTCACAGACATAGGAACCGTTTTTAAAAAGCCATACCGTGGTCATGTGACCACCGCATGTGAGTGTTTTCGGCAATAGAGTTCGTGAGGTGATCCATCGGGTGTGTAATCTATTACGAATGTTTTGTTGATGCGACAGTTGCATTGTGTGGTTGATGTTGGTGGTTTTCGAAGGAGGCGGGTCAAGACCAACTTTATTATTTTTATGTTTTCGAGGTTGCGTGAGGATAGGTTGTCGGGTGATCTATTTAGTTTTGTAAGCCATCTGTTTATTTTTTTTTCTATCGGGTGCATTTTATCATTCTCCATATCTATCTTGACATATTTCATAATATGATCTCATTCGTAGGTTGTTGAACGGTTGAAATATTTTATCGCACTGGTTACATAGGTAAAGTTTTGAGATTGTGAAGCTCATTTGGTGGTCTTGGGTGTGGAATCCGGTTGAGCCACAGGATTTGCATATTCTCATGACATTGACACCTCGATTGTTCCATTGGAGTGTATGGTGTTTACAACACCGATCACTGTTCGTGGTAGATGTGATATTGACCACGGAACTGTGTTGCCGTGAATATCGGTGGTAAGGAGTGTTCCGGGTGGTGTACTCTGAGAAACGGTACAGCGTATCGGGTTACCGGACTGGATGTGCATTGTTTCTGATGTACGGTATACATAGTCATCATTGGAACAACGCTCGTTGATGTCATCATGGAATATTTGGTAACGGATGTATGTTGTGAGACATTGGTTACAAACATTTTTGTATCTTTTGCGGTGGAATCCGGTGGAACCGCAATTGTGACAATGTTTCATTCTATTGCACCCCGGTATGGCCATAGAAGTTCGGGTGGGATTGAGAAGAGTCTATCTTCACCGATTATTGGATTGCGGTTAGCGTAGAATACTATGGTGTTGCATTGGTAACAGAATGTTTTTCTTGTACCGCCGCTTGGATTTATTTTTCTTCTGAGGTTGATACAACCACATTTTTTACATTTTGGCAGTGTCATTTTTGAGCCTCCACGTGTTTTTTTAAGGCGGTAATGAGTTTATGTAGCTGGAGGATTACGAGTTTCATTTTGTGCGGGACTCGTTCGATGGGGAATTTGTGGGCATAGTAGGGGCAGACGTAATATTTGTCGGATTTGAGCCAACCGACACAGGATTCTTCGTGGCATAAACTTTTGATTCGGTGTTTTAGGGGGCGTTTACATGGCATGGTGGTCACCTTATATTTAATATTAAAGCTTCTATGTCACCCTCGAAAGCGGTGACTATTGTTATTCTTTTTTTGATGTATATTGCTAACAATTTTACTATAATTTTCGGGTTTGTATTTTTTGGAAAACATATAATTATGAATGTCTCATGGAATTTTTTTATTATGTGGATTTTTTTCATTTTGGTGTCCTCCGAAATTTTTTTTGTTGTTTACCGATATTTTTTGAAGCTCGGTAAGGTATTAAGTGGTATACGATGTTGCGTTTATATATGGTTTTCTACTACTAATTTTCGTAGTTTATGGAAAGAAGGTAGTACCCATAGGGGTTCGTATTTTGGTTGCAAAATTTGGGTGGGTACTATACATAAATCCATTTACGTTTGGGTTTGTGTTTGTTACCGTTCTATACCTATTTGCATTTATGTAATATAATACATTATAGGATGTTATCGAATCGTGGACGTTACCTATAAGGTCACCTTCCGATACACCCACCTTCCGAACACTTATTATACAAAATTGTATAACTAATTGTTATGTTAAAAGTTAACGTATTTCTAAAAGTTAACTCAAAGTTAACTTTTAATTAACTTATATCTGATTTGTCATTTCGAGCCAATTACCAACAATCTACAAATGTACCAATATCCTAATAATACCAACCAAAAATACAAAACCCTTCCCGATCTTTATATACCGCATCTTTCACCGAAATTGATAATTACCATACATCTTTTATATACTTCTATTAGAATATCCAATCAATCGGAGGAACAATAACATGACCGCAATGAGATTAAGCATACTACCCGAAATTAGCGATGCAATTCTAATCTTCCTTTTTGGAAGGATAACAATGATAAATCATTGGTCAACCAAACGAAAACGATTAGAAAACAAATGTTTTAACCTAACCGCTAAAATCATGATTGAAAA
>Ga0222679_1000290_pt1 | contig 20027 bp, 28 predicted proteins | sample AntAcemetagen939_FD_179843 | JGI IMG/M metagenome (GOLD analysis project Ga0222679, IMG submission 179843) | Saline water microbial communities from Ace Lake, Antarctica - #939 | ecosystem: Environmental > Aquatic > Non-marine Saline and Alkaline > Saline | place: Antarctica: Ace Lake...
AAACTCTATAAAATCGCTAAAGATTTCTTAGATTACCAAAAAAACCAATTTGGCAAAGCAGTTAATAACTCACCCGATAATATACAAAAATCTATTCCTATTCTTAGTGACCTCATCAGATTGGATGGATTTAGCATTCCCGAGATAATAGGCACGTTAAATTTTGCGTCTAATGACGATTTTTGGGCGATTAATGTGCAAAGTATTTTGCAGCTTCGAAAGAAAAAGAAGAATGAGGATCAAACCAAATTTCAAAAATTATACTCTCGTGCAGGTAAATGGCTAAAATCGGAAATAAAAAAATCACAAGACAAAGAAAAACAAGACAGATTACAAAAGGCTTTTGGAAAGTGAAACTTAAAGAATTCTTAGAATTTTACGATAAAAAATTATCACCGATTTATCTTGATATTTTTAAGAATATATCAGCAGAAGATTTACAATATTCTTACAGACAAATAATAATTAATGAGAGAGTTCTTCCAGCAAATCCAATTCCTACGATTCTATCTTATTTGCCTTCTGGAAATAAAAGTATGTTTCAAAAAATATTAATAATAAAAAACCAATGTGGAACTGACAATAAAGGTAATTATTATATTGCTTATACAAAAATGGATACTGAAACCAAAGATATAGTAAACAAACTCGGTGGTTGGTTAAAGGTTTACCAAATGGATAGTGATAAGTTATTTTATGGAATTAAAGAGCTAACAAATATAGTGATCAACAAATTATTAGAAGAAAAAAATGAAAAAATATAGAATAAAAAAACATATTAATTGTTATGGAAATAGCTTTGAAGTGCAAAGAAAATCAATATTTGGTTTTTGGTATAATTATGAAAATGTAGATGCTAATGTAACTGGATTTTATGATACTTTAAATAAAGCTAAAAAGTCTATTGAATGTAAAAAACAAGGTAGTGTTAATAAAGTAGTTTGGATTTCGTAAATGTTGTACAACTTATGTATATTTAAAAATAAAAAATAAAAAGAAGGTGAATATGAAAAAAATAGGAAAGCTTAATTTAATCGATGAGAATATATGTGAGTTAAAGTGTAATTGTGGTTGGAATATAACTTTAGGAGGAGAAGATAAAGAAGATTTAATAAAACTAAAAAAACTAATAAAAAAGAATTATCCAAAGGAAACTGACAGCAGGCAGGTTAGTAAAAAAGGGAGAACAATGCAAAAAGATAAGGTAATTACAATATTAGCAGAATTAATATGTAACGAAATGGAAGATAAGAAAATGATGGATCTATGCGGTTACAACACAAACCCACAAACACCATTTAGTAATTATAATGCTTCGGAAATTTATCATATTGAAGTAAAACATTTTTTAGATAATTATGGCAGTAATTATAATAAAGCAGTAGAAATAATAGAAGAAAAACTTCACGGATTTTTTAATGATAATATTTAATAATAAAACAATTACGGATATGTATATAATATTCCCTTCTTATATTATATTGATAGAGATTGAAAGTTTAATCACTCCTTCCTTTCATCTATCCTTATTCGTAATTGTTTTTTAACAAAGGAGATCAAATGACAAAAGAAAAAAAGTTTTATTACGAAACACCACCGGACAATATTTTCAATGAAGTAAAAGAAAAATCAATTAAAATATGGAAAACCTATGACAATACTTATGGTTATGCAGACGAGAAAATTGATTATATTAAAACTATTGGAAATATTAAAGATAATATGATGACAATAATAGCAATGTTTGATATCAATAATCAAATGAAATTAGCTGGAAAACTATCATTCGAAGCAAACAAAGAAATTGCAGAAAAATTAATTGCCGTAAATCATCCATCAGAATATAATCCGTTTGCCTTATACTCTATGAAAAATTATGAATAAAAAATAAAAAGCCTGCCAGCCGCACCTGTCTGCGACGGGCAGAGGCGGGGAGAAAACGATGAACAAATTAGAAATTGTAATTAAAGAAAGTGGATTGGAAAAGACTAAGGCAAACTATATTTTAGAAAAATTTAGTAATGCTTTTCAAGTTGCCGGTAAATGGGAAGAAAAAGCAAAATCAATTAAAGTTAAAGATGAAACTCAAATTTCTGAAATGAAAATAGCGAGAATAGGAAGGCTCGAACTCAGGGATAAAAGAGTTGATATTGAAAAAGAAAGGAAAAGATTAAAAGAACAGTCGCTGAGAGAGGGAAAGGCAATCGATGGAATTGCAAATGTATTGAAAGCCCTGATCATCCCGATTGAAAAATACCTTGATGATCAAGAACATTTTGTTGAAAACAAGAAAAAAGAAGAGGCAAAAATAAGATTAGAAGAAGCAGAAAAAAAAGCTGAAGAAGAAAGAATAAGATTAGAAAAAAAAGAACTTGAAAGATTGAAAAAACAAGAAATTGAAAATAAAAAAATGAAAAAAGAACTTGAAAGAAAAGAACAAGAAAAATTAAAAAGAGAACAGGAGATAAAGTTAGAAAAAGAAAAACAAGAAAAAATAATAAATGAATTTAAAGAAAGACAAGAACAAGAAAAAAGAAAACAAAAAAAATTAAAAAGAGAACGAGAAAACAGAATATTAAAACAACAAATTGAAAATGAGAATAAACAAAAAGAAATAAAAGAGAAAGCAAGAATTGAAAGAGAAAAAGAAATTCAAAAAAGAAAAAAACTTGAAGAAAAATTAAAGAATATGATTGAATGCCCAAGATGTCATCATAAATTTAATTTAAAAAAATAATGGAGAAAAAAATGGAATATGAAATAATATATAAACACAATAAACCGTATGGGATAAGAGATAAAAATGGATTCCTTTTTTTCTTTACTGAAATTTCAAAATTTGGCGAACAGGAGCAAAGGTATAAAGAAGAAATTGAAGAACAATATAAACTTGCAGACTTGCTATTGTCTGTATTAAAAAAGGGAGAACTAAAATGATACTTATAATCATAGGAACATTTTTCAGTGGCTTTGTAATAGGCATATTTATCATTGGAATATTATCGACAGGTAAACAAGCTGATATGTGGGAAGCTATTGAGGAAGCAGCATACAGAAATGATAATAGACTGTGCAAATCTCTTTTAGAAATGCCTGTAATAGAAAAAGATGAAAAGCAAAATAAAAGAAGTGGAGGAGAAATGATTACAATAACACCAGATGCTATAAAAAAGTTAGACAAAAATACAATTAATTTAATTGAGTTACCCAAACCTGAAGAAGTATCCGTATCAGAGACCGAAAGATTTTCGGAATTTGTTAATCAAAAGTATCCTGAATTCAAAGATAAAATAATATTTATGTTTGGAAAATTTGATATTACGCATTTTAGTAAAAAGGATTTATTATTTTTAAAAAACTCTATTGATAATAAAGAAAAACAAAATGGGAGTAAAAAATGAAAAAAATAAGTCGCCAAATTAAATGGCAAAGAAAAATGAAAGAAAAGGGCAAATACATCAAATGCGGGAAATACGCAATCCCGGAAGGAACACTTTGTTTTGAACATTGGCTGAAAGAAACATTCAGGCGTTGGGACAAATGCAAAAAACCAAACTTCAATACCAAAACAACCCGCACTATACAAGAAATGATTGATAATTATTCGTTGAAACCAGAACAAACGAACGAAGCCTTAACAAAAGAAATGTTAAATAAACATTACGACCTTTATGAGAAAAGTTAAATAAATTTAAAATATGACACATAAAAAACCACTAAAACTGACTTTTAAAGACTTAACAAAAAAATCATTGAACGATTGGTATGCTGGAACGCACTGGAGCAAACGGAAAAAAACAAAAGACATATACAAATTAGTTGTTAGGTCTCAATTCCACGATGTTCTGCAAGGGAAGTTTATTGTAGATTGGCTTTTTACTTTTCAAAATAATCCTTTAGACGCCTCAAATTGTGTGGCGATGATCAAATTAGTGGAAGATATTATTTTTGAAAAAGATGATTGGAAACATATGGAAATAGGTGGAATAAAATCAATAAAAGGTGATATTGACAAAGTAGAATTAACAATATATGAAAATGAAAAACATATCTAAATTTTCTCCAATAATCCAACTATTAATTATTAAATTTGGTGTACCTGAATATATTTACAATAATTATTATCTTTTTGATTATATCAAAAAACTTGATTATTATGGCTTTGGTCATAACATCCCAAAAGTATTAGAAATAATAGAAAAACATAAAAACAAAAAAGGGTTTTTTATTGCTTTACTGGATCATCTAAAAAGTAAAAAAAAAGAAAAAGCAGCAAAATTAAGAAAAAATCCTAAAATAATAAAACTCAATTTATCAAAAGAAATATTTGAAGATAATGATAAATTACTAATGATAAATAATATCAATAATTATGGTTTTCTTGATGCTGTAAAAATGATGAAAAAAAATAGTAATGATTTTGCTGAATACAAAATTATTTACGAAGCATATAAAGACAGTGACAACAGAATAATAAATTTTTTAATAGATAAATATAAATAAATTTTATTTGGTTTCACCTATTTTTTATACTATATTACAAAAAAATAGGAGAATATGAAAGAATTCAAACCAACAGAAAATAAAGACATAGCAATTGCAACGGGCTTGATAGGACTTCCTCTTTTATATGCTTTGTATAAAGAATTTGTTAAATCAAATCCCAAAACTAATTTAACATTTGATGTTTTTTTAGATTTAATAAAAGATAAGCAATCCCTTCCCGGACTAAAAAAAACAAATCCACATCTTGCTGAATTTATTAAATTTCATTTAAAGAAATTAAAACCATTTTATAAAGAGCATAGAATAAAAGCTCTATTCTATAAAATTAAATCCCTAACATTATCTAATTTGCAAATAGAAAAAATAATAAATACTGTTAGTTTCCCAGAAGCTAAGTTATCAAAAAAACTGCTACAAAAAGCGTGGCAAGAAAATGACGAGGCATTACTTAAATATTTATATCATAAGAACTTTGATAAAAGCATACCAATAACAACACAAATAACGAAGAAATTTCCAATATTTGGTAGATATAATTCAACTAATCACAAAATGATTAACAAATACATCCGATGGGAAAGTTTTAAAAAGGATCTGCAACTCGCTTTGAAAAATAAATCTTTCAAATCTAAAAGTTTTAGACAAGCGGCAATTTTACATAAATATTCAGGACAAACTACAGGTGGCATTAATGCTATGTCAAAAGGCACTGCAAAAGACCTAATTAGACTTGCAGACCAACATATGAACTTAGCAACAAAGCATTTCAGGAAACTCAAAATCCTCTCGGGTACAAGAAAAATAAGCAGATTTAGAAAAACAAACATAATATTAAAAAATATAAAACCAATTGAAGCATTAAAAAAAATTGGTCCTGTAGCAAAATTTTTTGGCACAAATTTCGGAATGATCGTTTTAGACGTACTCACAACATCCCCGGGAATAATGGAAGGACTAAAAATCCCCAAAGGATTAACTGAAAAAGAAGAACTAAAATTTATGTACGGTCAAGATATGACACTTGAACTATTTGACAAAATGAGACAAACCAAACAAGGTCGCAATGAATTAGATTTAAGACAAGCTCATAGGGAATTTGAAGAAGCTACGAAGCCAAAAGATATCATCGAATTTGAAACACCCCAAATCGGAGTAAATTTCAATGAAAATTTGAAAAGAATTGACACAACACCAACAAATTACATTAAACCAATTGGTGAAATAGATTTTATCACTGCAATAAGCGATAAAACCAAAACCCAATCTCAACAAAAAATATACACTAAAGAACAAAAAAGAAAAAACGATATAGCTGATAGTTCTGCTTCTGTATTATATAATGATCTGATTGAATTAGTTAATATTGCTTATAAACTTGTTAATCCAGATTCTGAAATACGAAATCCAACTGAAGATGGGAGAACTTCTGCTTATAATATAAAAGATTATCTACATAATAAAATCTTCAATTCGGGATTAACCAATACACAAAGATTTAATTTATTAATATCAGAAATAAAAAAAGCAAATCAAATAATTAAAAAAATAAAAAACAAAGAAATTGAAAAAAAATCAATTGTAAAAGAATTTAAAGATAATAAAATTAAAGAAACAATTGAAAAAACAGATGAATGGAATGAAAAAAAAGCAAAAGAAAGCGAATTAAACACATTGCTTTTAAAAAAGAAACAACTCACATTGCAATTACTTAAATCAAAATTAATATTACAATTATTAATAAAACAAAAAAAATTGAGAGCAATCCAAAATGGATAATATTGCAGATTTACAAAAAGAAATTGCCGAACTCGAGCGAGAAATTACACGAATAGATTCTCAAATCGAAAATGAAAAAGCAACACCAGAAACACAATTATATACAGACGCAAGCGGTAAAACAAAAATGCGAACCACATACGGTAATCAAGAAGATAACTTATATAACATATTAAGTCATCAAGACATAAAACCGGAAATAATTGAAAGAGTTTTGGAAGATATTGAAGATTTTTCAAAAAAACATCCAGACGGACAAAAAATATTCCAAGAAGATTCTACAGAACTAAGAGAAGCAAGTCGAACAATACGTGATCTTTCCACAAACCTCGTTGAAGCAGCTATTAATGGAAAAGATTTGGGCAAAGTATTACAAAATATGGTAAAAGATTTCACATCACAAATTGTTAAAGATATGGTATATTTTGCAATTTGGAATTTAATCACAGGTGGAAAGTCGGGTATGACATCAGCAGGAACTGGAATACTTGGACATATATTTTCAAATATTACTAACAATCCACAATCATCAATAAATACAAACACTCCTCAACAAGCCCAACCAATCCAAGAAATTCACTTAACAGGTGAATTTAAAATAAAAGACAAGGATTTAATCGCTCAAATAAACCAGTATAATGATGATAACTTATAAATTTATATTAATAGAATATGATGACTCTTCCAAGTGGGTAGATAATCGTTTTATTTATGATGTAGATATAACAAAATCTATAGACAATCGTTGTCTTGATAATCTTGTTTATGAAATTGAAGGTGGATATTCATATAATCTTAGATCAAATACATTCTTTTTATATTTAAATGAACATTCACAATATACAACTGATATTACTTATAACAATCCAACACCTAAAATTTTAAATAAGTTTGTTAAAGTATATGTAAACAATAATTTATTCCTAATAGGAAAAATCATCAACATAAAATATTCCGGTGATAAACATTATTATATTTTAAAATTTGACGGAATTGACAAAATATTTTACAATACAATTATAAATATAAATAATAAAGAAATGTTAAGACACAACAGAGGAGAACATCCGGCATATTTTGATGATTATTCCGATCCATATAATTTAAATGATTTATTAGAAGAATTAAAAAATACTTTTAATCAAAAATTAGGACTTGATCATTATAATTACTTGGTTATGAAAATAACAAGTTTTAATGAAGTTACTCCAAAATCCTTTGCATATAATTATATTATGCTTAATTCATTTCATAATGAAACATTAAATGATAATACCTACCAAATTTATAAAATTGAACATCATAGATTAATTGAAGAAACAAACAAATTAGAAAATCTTGGAACAAATTATTATTATGATAATGGTGCAACATATGCTGATGATGGAAAAAATTATACTGCCAAAAAATATTATCTTTTAAATTATTTAAACACAGATCCATTAAAAACTATTTATAAAATAACTGAATATGATCACCTTTATCATGATGGCTTTTATTATGAAGATGGCTCATATTTAGATTACAAAAATATTTATATTCGCAGACATATTAAAGAACCATCTGATGAAGATAAAAGTTTTTTCAAAAAAATATTAACTTCTTATTTTTCACAAAGTTCAGTAGCTGGAAAAGTATTTGATAACTTAGATTTATCAATATTTCAATTAGCAAAAAGTGGAGATAATTATTATTGTTCTTTTTCTGTAGATTTAACAATGGATGACGAAAGTTTTGAAAGATCAAACAAATATCTTTTTCATTTCCAACCAAACAATACATTTGATACATTACGATTTAATTATGAAGACACACCAATTTCTACAATAATTAAAGATATTTCGTTTGCTTTAAATGGTTATCTTGCTTTGTTACCAGATAATACTTTATACTTTCAAGATTTAACTACAATTAATGATAAAATATATTTAGATACTAAATATATTGAAGAAATCTCAAGAGAAATATTGAAAGTTTCACCGGACTTTTCCATTTCATCATCATTTTATATACATCCAAAACAAAAAAACTTTGTTGAAATAAATCAAAAAGAAGCATATAACAACACAATAATTCAAAGAACAATAACATATAAAAAATATATCAAAGTAAATGTTTTTGACGAAATTTATATTGATAATAAACAATCAGGATTAATAAAAACAATACAATACAAACCAACAGGTGAAACAATTATAACAACAACAAACATAAATTTAATATCACAACGAGCATTCCCAGAAGGAATAGAATCGCCCATTTCCTTTTAATTAGGAGAAACAATGTATTACGGTAAAGAAAACCCACTATTAAAATATAAAAAAAAGAGACCGGAATTTGCTTTTTTCAATGGAATTGATGGATCAATTAATTTCGGTAATGTACATAACTTTAGCACTGGTAACTTTAGTATTTATATAAAATTTAAAGGACAAACATCAACAGGACCCCTTATTCATAAATTAACAACAATTGGATATGATGTTATTTACGATTATAATGCTGGGGATCCCAAAATTATATCTAATATTAAAGATAATGATGGACATTCTGCAACTATAGAAGCCCCCAACATTTCTACCGGTACAATATATCAATTATTAATTACTTACGACAAAGCAAGTAATATGATATTATACCTTGATGATGATGTAATTGATACTGTTGATATTAGTGCTATTGGTTCTACAGATAATATAACTGATTTTGTTAACGGGATATCAAGCAAAGGTAATTTTCTAGGTAATATATACGATTTTGCTTTGTGGGATGATGTTCTTACACCAACAGAAGTAACGGCAGCAAATAACGGATTTCTACAAACAGATAATCTAATTGCTCATTATCCACATAATTCTCTTGCAGAAAACACGTGGCAAGATTATTCCGGCGAAGATAATGATGGAACTTATTCAAATATTCAATTAGATAATATTTACACTGAAATTGAATTAAAAAATATTAACAGAAACTCAACAAAAGAAGAATATCCCAAACCAGAATATTTTACAAATGTTTTAGGCAATTTGGTATATTCGCACACAAGCGGTCATTTTAAAGCAGAATATACACTGGGATATATAACCCAAGCAGAAATTGCAGAATTGCTTAGTTTATATAATTCCAACACATTAATTTTATTGTTTCCCAATAAAGACAATATGCTTATTTCATATACAGTTAAAATTATTGACCTTAAACCAGAATATCTTAATGGTTTTGTTTACGATCTACAAACAACAATAAAATTTGAATCAATAAATACTATAGATAAAATGCCTAATACATTATTGCAACCAGATGGTTTCCCAATAATAAACGGTATGGGTATGCAACAAATAAATATTAACGAATAGGAGATAATATGTCTAGTAAAATAACATTTAGTTTGTGGGATAAAGAAAATAATGTACTCTATACTGGCGGAGCAGTAAGAATATTTGAAGGAGCAGATTGCACCGGAACAAAAGTCGCCTCTACCGAAGCCGGAGAAATAATTGGAGATGTCGTTGAAATATTCGAAACTTCAGGGCTTTATTATGTCACTGGATTAGACACAGCGGTTTATTCTATGTCACTAAACGCACAACCACTGGTCAATTTAACAAATATAATACTCGTGGGAATAGACCTCGTTACACATCTTGCCAATGCAGATATACATTCAGAATTAGATGACACAGAAACTTCTTCCGATACAAAAATTTGGTCTATCAATCAAATAAAAACAAAAATCGCTGAAATTAGTGGATATGCACCAGATGATATCTCTATTCAATTAAATGTTGATGATGAACTTGAAGTCAAAGCAATTAATGGTAGTATAATAACTGATGCTTCAATTCCAGCAGCAAAATTAGCAACAGATTCTGTTGAAACTGCAAAGATAAAAGACGCAAATATTACAGTAGCAAAAATCAATTATGATACTAACGATTTTGAAGCCGATGGAACAAAACTAAGCATAAAACAAAGTTTTTCAAATGAAACATTTATTAATGAGGATAAATCATTAAACGAAAATTTAAATAATATAAATAATGCACTTGTAAAACACAATACAGCATTAAATAATACTGGTAATAACTTGGACGCATTTCATTATAATACAATATATAATGAAGATGTTGCAGTAGCTTCTGGAGTAAGCGGAAATGAAGCAAGTTTTAATTATACAGAATATAACAGAGAGGATATGGCAGCGGGAACAAGTAATATTGTAATATTTCAATATATAAAACAAACAGGTGATTTAGGAATTAAAGTTTCATTCCAATATAAATATCATACAGCAGGAAGTGAAATTGAATTAGACACAACAAATGTGGGAACTTGTGGATGGGCAACTCCTTCAGGAACTCAAGATGTTTGGACTGATACATTTATTGAAAGCACAAACAGATTTGAAGGGGCAAGCGTTGGCCAAGAGTTGGGCTTTCAATTACAATTAAAGTCGGGTCCGGGACAATATATTTATGTAACACGAGTTAAAATTGATATAATTTCAAAAAACAATTCAGAGATATAAATGAATGATAGAGAAAAATATGAGTTTGAATTATTAGAAAGTAGAGTATATAAACTTGAACGACTATTATTAGCAAGCAATAGATTAGAAGTTATTGAAACAATATTAAAAACAAATGATGATATATCCGCAGACAATATAACTTCTGGAACATTAGATAAAGATTACATTGATTCAGGAATTGCAAGAGATATAGAATTAGTAGATACAACAGAGATTGTAGCCGCTCCCGATGGTGGGAAAAATGGTGATATGTGGTATAATCCCAATGGTGCAGACGTATATATAAAAATAGCAGGAACTTGGAGACAAGTATCATAAAATAAGAAAAATAAAATGAGACTAAATCAATTAAAGAAACAAAAGAACCAAAAAGAAAATTGACTTATAATTCAAGGAAATAATATGGAAGATATAAAAAGTTGGAAAACAAACAAATCAGAATTTGATGTTAAAAAATTTGAAATTTGTTGTGAACTCCTTGCAACCAAATCAGATATTGCAAATGTAATGAACATATCAGCAAGTACTTTGGCAAGAAAAGTCAAAGAACATTATGGCCTAACATTCAAGGCGGTTCAAAACACATTCGGAACAAAATACAAATTACATCTTCGTCAATTATTGCTTAGACAAGCTGAAGGAATTCCAAGTTTTAAATATATTAGAGGCAAAAAGGGAAAAAAGGAAAAAGTTCTCACTGGCTGGATTTTACATCCATCCGGTGAAATGCAAAAATTTCTTGCATTAAATATATTAGGTTTTTCAAATAATCCAAGTTTAAATACAAATATTGAAGATAACTTAAATAAATTTGCAGAATTAATGGCAGGTAACTATTCAAGAAGAAAAGATCAACCAAAATTAGAGATAAAAAATGATTCGCCAAACGCCAGTTAAACTATATGATCTTTTAGATATACAAATCTATATACTTAAACATTATTTTAGGTTTATAGCTATTCCTGCGGCAAGACGATCAAGAAAAACATTATTAGGTAAAAGATTTTTATTAAATCAAGCATTAATGAATGCAAATAATTATTATACATATGCTGCACCAACATATGGTCAGGCAAAAAATGTTTTTTGGAATGATTTATTCAAAGATACAAGATTATTTGCTAAAAAAGTTAATTTATCGGAACTAAAAATTGAATTAAAAAACAACACAACAATACAAGTTATTGGACTTGATAATGCAGAAAGATCTGAGGGATCTCCTTTAGATGGAATTGTTATAACAGAATTTGGGAATATAAAACAAAAAATTTGGCAAGAACATATAAGACCAATGCTTTCAGACCGAAATGGCTGGGGCTTCCTCGAGGGAACACCGGAAGGAAGAAACCATTGGTATAATTTAATTTTAAAGAACTTAAATTATAAAATTCCAAAACCCCAAAAATTTGGCTCTTACAAAATTGTTGATGAATTTGCATATTTTCATTGGTTTACATCTGCTGTTTTACCTCAAAAAGAAATAGATCAAGCAAGAAAAGACCTTGATGAAAGAACATTCCGGCAAGAATATGAAGGTAGCTTTGAATCATATCAAGGACTTCTATATTACAATTTTAAAGACAAATTAATCACCAACAAAGCATTCTACGAACCAACAAAATCCATACTACTCTTCTGTGATTTTAATAAAAGTCCTTTAATATGGACACTTGCTCAATTATTACCAACTCAATTAAAATTAGTTGATGAATTTGTTATGGAAAATAATGCAAAAACAATTATTTTAATCGACAAATTAATCAAACAATTACAAAAACATCGTTTTAAACACATAACAATCTATGGAGATGCTTCGGGAACGGTAGAAACAACAAAAGATTTTACAACTGATTATATCATTATGAAAAATCGTTTAGAAAAAGCTGGTTGGGAAGTAGATATACAAGTACCAACCAGAAATCCAAATATAAATAACAGAGTAAACTTAATTTGTTCGCTTTTTGATAATAATGCTATTATTATTAATCCAAAATGTCATCGTGCTATTCTTGATTATCAAAATGTTACCGGTGATGGAAAGGGTGGAAAAGACAAACAAAATCCAGTTTTAACACATTCAAGCGATGGAATAGATTATGGTGCTTGGGAATTAAACAAAGAAAATTTCTTTGGAATAGAAAACTATCAATTATTAGGAGAATAAAATGTATACAATTACAACAGAAACACTACAAGAAAAAAGATACAATGCAATAATGCGAACAGAATATTATAATGCAAATAACTTTGTAATTAAACAAAGAATTATTGCTGATTTAAAAAAATACCAATTAGATATGGCAGACATTAATAGAATTAAACCATTTACAATGGATCAATTTACAAATAATTTTTTAAAAAAAATATGTAATGTTTATAATAATGCTCCTATAGTTTTATTAAATGAAAAAATACCGGAAATAATAAGCAAAAGGATCACTCATTTACTAAATGAAGTAAACATAAATTCTGTTTTCAAGTCAAATTTAAAAAAGATGAAATTACATAACACCATTATTAACAATATTCATTATTCAAAAATCACAGATAAAGTTTCAATTGATAATAATCTTAATATTGGAAACACTATAATCAAAAGTTTATTTCCTGACAAATATGATTTTGAATTATTAGCATATGTAATAACAAATGAAAAAAATATTAGGGGTTGGGTAGTTTGGGATAGAAAATTAAAAGAAACTTATATATTAAGAAATTCAAACCCAAACCCACCATTTTTCAAAGATAAAAAAACATTGCGTTTGGTGATTCAAATAGTAATGAATATGAAAAAATAGAAGAAAACTCTGATTACACAATTCCAGATTTTGATCCATTTATAATCTATAGACAAGAAACACATTCTGATTTTTGGGGTAATGGCTTTGATCATATAGTTGATCTAATAAATATCATTGGTGCTTTGCTAACAATAACAACAGACGATACAATACAAGAATCAATCCGATTATTAATTTTAAATTTTGAACCAAAAGGTACAAAAGGAGAAAAAGGTCAATTAAAACCCGGACTTCGCCATCCTTTAATTCCAAAAAATAATACTCTGGGAATATCCTCTGATCCAAAAGCTGATATAATAAGTGCCGATTTATATAATGATGAAATAATTTCTTTAATTGATAAACTTGCAGAAATCACCGGATCACTCTCAAATATTTCAAACCCCATTAAAGAAAATATAAAAAATAATCTTTCAGGTATTGCATTAAAATTAAAAAACTTGCCTTTAAAACGAGACTGGGAAGATGATCGCACAACAATAAAACAATATGATCTTGAATTAATTGAAAAAATCATAAAAGTAAATAATTATTACAGACCAAAAGAAAAAATTCCGATAGAATACTTAGAATTTTTATCAATACATTATATGCAACCAAATGACGACACCACAGAAAAAGAGATTTATGAATATAATAGAATGAAATGGAAAGACGGAACTGATAATCCTGTTAACTTTTTACAAACCCTGAACCCCAGACTAACAGAAGAAAAAGCAAAGGAACAAATTTTAAATAACATAAAAATTATTAAAGAATTGAATATTTTCCCAGAAAATAAAATAAAATAAATTTTTGTTGACATTTTAAAAGATATGTATTAGATTATAACAACTAAAATGAAGAGGAGTAAAAATGAAAGAAATAAATAAATTGATCGAGGAGATCTCGAATAATCTTGAAAAAGACGGTGATGTCGAAAAGATTAAAACCAATTTATCAGAAATTAAAAGTACTTTTAATGTTATGTCAAAAGATAATGAAAATTTAACAACAGACATTAAAGGTAAAGAAAGCCATATTTCAAAAATTAATTCCGAAAATGCAGAAAGACGAAGAGAAAATGAAACCTTAACCAAAACAATAAAAGAAACTAATTCATCTTTTGCAATAACAAAACAAGAATTAGAAAAATCTACTAAAAATTTTGATACATTAAAAGAAGCACATACTAATTTACAAAATACTCAAAAAAATATCTTTATGGAAGCATTCACCGAAGCAACTGAAGATCCAAATTTTGACAAAATAAAATCAAAATTAATACTTCCTGAGTTTGACAAAGAAAAAGATACTTATTTAACTGACAAATTAGAAGTCCCGGATTTAGAAAAAAACTACAATAAAATTAGAGAATATAAAGAAATTGGTTTTCTTGAAATTAACAAAAATATTAAAAAGAGTTCATTCTCTGGTCCACCGGACAATCCAAATTCACAAAATTTGGCTCAATATGCAAAAGATGATCCAAAAGGATATGAGGAATGGATGAAAACAAGGAAACTATAAAATGTTTAACATAGAAGATATTCGAAGCTTGATTCCCACTATAATTGGTGACACAAGTTTCTATTTAGAAAGCAAAAACAATTTAATGGATGTGGTAAATCACAAATCAACAGTTGGTCTCGCAACCGATACTGTCTCTTTTCCTACAATTCAAAAATATTCATCAAGCGATGTATATGAATTAGACATCGGAACGGATGCAAGTGTTTATTCTGATCCTGCTTTAAGTGCAATCGATGCAAAAATAACAAAAGAAAACGTCATTATGGCAAAAATCCCCAAAATGACTACATTAACAAAAGATGATATCGTTGAAACAGTAGTTAATCTTTTCGTTGATGCAGAATTATCAAAAGTTGAAAAAGATATTGTCGAGAAATTCAGTTCTTTCACTACAACTATTGGCGGAGCTGGTACAATATTCACACCACAACTTATCGCAAATGCAAAAAAAGCAATTCAAATGAAAAAATTCGGTCTTGTTGGAATGATCTCAGAAAATCAATACTACGGTCCCAAAGGACTTTTTGGTTTTACACAATCAGATCATTTCGAGGGAGTATTGGGAAAAGAATTCATAATGAAAGGCTTCGTTTCAAATGCGTATAATATTGACTGGTTACCATCTTCTGAAATTAGCGAAGATATTGGCGGACTTGGTGACGCAGGTGGTGCAATAATGACAAAAAGAGCAATCGGTTTACACACAAAAAATCTTGCAGATATTGAAATGGAACTTCACGCTGTTGGTAGATATTATATTATAGTATGTACCGGTAGATTCAAAACTGTTATGGTAAATACCAATCAAGGTATATATCTGTTAACTGATGTAACAGTATAAGGAAAAATAAAATGAAAAAATTATTATTAATATTAATGGTTATTACTTTTGCTTTTGCCGGTGATTTCTATTTTAAAAATTTAGAAGTCGATGACGAAGTAACTTGTAATATTGACACGATAGAAAATTTTACTACAGATATCACAAGTGTAGGAAACAAGAACCAAGCACCAACTTCATTCACTATTACACATATAGTCGCTCCAACTTCTGATAGTGTTAGATGTCATTTCGCACTTTGGTTATCAAACGATAAAAGTAATTGGTATTCATACGGAAATATAGATACAGTTGAAGTAGCTAATTCTGCTGATGCCACTATAATTGGAAATTCTACAATAACAACAATTCCAGATTATAAATTTTTTAAAGTAACTATTCAAAGTTTCAGACCAACTTCCAGCACAAAATTAGATACTTTTAGCGTAAAATTGCAAAAAAGTATTAAATATTAGAGGAAAAATGATGACAAATAATAACACAATTCAATTAGAGCAAGTAACAAAAGAAGAAAAAGAAGTTACTTTAATTAGACCTGACGGAAATCCTTGTATTATGCGTGAAAGTCGAGCAAAAATTGCACTTACAAGAAATGGTTGGAAAAAATTTGATAGTGCAGAAAAAAAGAAATTAGTTGAAATAAGAAATCAAAATCTGAAAAAAGCTCCCAGTCAAGAAAATAAAATGAAAGATTTAGAAAAAAAAATTGACCAATTGACTAATAAAAAATAAGGAATTGAGCGGTTAATTTTTATAAAATTAAATCCTCTTAAGTTAAATCTAATTAACCGCTCAATTTTAATAAGTGGATGCACTATCAAACATATCAATTAACATTGAAGATTTAAAAGAAATTCGTGATGATATACAAAGATATATCAAAGCTGGGACTAATATTGACAATCTTATTAATCTACAAAAACGAAATCTCATAAGAGAAATAAGAAACAATGAACAAGCACTTGCAGAACTAACAGAAGAAGAACTCAATACCAAACTTGACACAGTTTTAGACCATACGGATCAAAACATTAAAGATAAACTTATTCTAATGACAATTGCAGAAATCTTCAGGGCTTCTTCAAATTCCGGACTAAATGATCTTACAACATCTTACCAAAATTCTGCAAATAGAATCGCTTTAGAATATAACTTTGACGAAACAGATAAAATAAATAATTCTCCCCCAATAATTGGAAGATAATTAATGATACTACGAAATATACATTCTGCAATTATTTCTCAATTAAAAACAAATTATTTTGAATATATCAATAATGATTTTATTAATACTGAAAATGGTTTACCAACTTCAATATTAAATTTTGGATTTAATTGTTTTTTTTCTGGAGCAAAAAAACCTTCAATTAATAGCGATAATTCAGTTCTTGTAAATTTTACTATTCAATTTTATCTCGATGTAAAACAAGACAATTATCTTGATAAAATTGAAGAAACAATGTTGGCAATTGTTTCGTTACGAGATATAAATTTTCAAACATTCAATGTAGAAAAGTCCAAAATTAATTGGCAAAATTTAACTTATAAAAAAGATAAAACAAATATTTTAATTACTTATTCAGATATTGTTTTTGAATTTTTTATTAAATAAAGCCTGCCTCTACCCGTCGCAGACAGGTGTCGGCAGACAAAGGAAAAGAATATGACAATTAGAAACCAAGATTATACAAAAGTATTTACAGGAAAAATGGTAAATATTGTAATCACAGACGACAAAAGTGGGTCTCCGGTAGTTGTACTTGAAATAAAAGATATGGAAGAGGGAAACTTCTTGCTTACCGACACACCAAAATTAAACGAAAAAGATATGCGTGACGGGAAAATAATGAGATCCATCACCGGTAGAGATATATTATTTCAAGGAACAATAGTCGAAGCATTACCAGCTGAAGTTACATCTATTATTGATTTTAGTACAGGAGAAGGAAGTATTGTTCTTACCTCTGTTGAAAACTCTACAAATGATCCTCTCATTATTACATTAACTATCGAAGCAGGTGATTTACTTATGGCTGCAATGAATGAAAATGAAATACAAATCACTGCTTATTGTTCAAGAGCCGGAGATGTTATCCCATACGCTATAACACAACCAGAAGTATAAGGAAAATAACAATGAAAAAAATATTAATAACATTATTAATAATTTGTAGTTTTGTTTTTGCTCAATGGCAATACATTACTTACAGATTATTTACAAACGAAAATCTATTATATACTTCGGGAGACTTTACCCTCGAATATCAAATCGGAACTGATATTGATGGAGTACAAACTTGGGGAAGTGCTTATAACAGTGATAATTCGATGGTTACTTTAGCAAGTACATTAATCGACTCAGGCTGGTTTCACGTGCCAGTAGCAGAAAATATTTCAGGATATAATGTTTCAAAATTTTTAAGATTTAATATAATAAGTACAACTGATACAATAACATCAGAAACAATCCAACCATATAATAAAAGAGGTTCGTTCAATATTTGGATTAACCTAGTAACCGATGTTGACACAATAATTGTCAATAGTATAATTGAGGGACAATAAAATGAAAAAAATAATTTTAATCTTATTAATGTTTATTGTAACATTATTTGCTGATGATTACTCTAATTACTCCCAATCTGATTTTGGAGACATATCACGATACGCTTTACTATCCGGACCAGATAAAAATATTCTTATAATAGACAGTATTTACGCAAGGGCAATTGAATTTGAAAATATTAAAAATCCTACTGTTGATACTTTAACTTTACTCATAACGGAAAATACCGACACAAGCACAAATCAACGAATAGATATTGACGCAAATTCAACTAAAATTACTGAAAGCACAACAGTAACTTCTCCGCTTTCAAAAACAACTTATGATATTTCAATTACTGCAGATGGAATAGGTGATACGCAATTGGAATATAATACTGGGCAACATTTAACAACAACTTCAGATGTAGAATTTAATTCTGTTACAATGGATGGAATGAGTCTTGCATTATGTCAAGGCGTATCTTGGGATCAATCAGCAGATACTTATGAAAGATTAGGTTCATTAAAAGGAATAGCAACAAGTCAATCGGCTGGTAATGATTATCTTCCAATCCAATCAAATATAAAGCGATGTTTATTAAATGACGACGGAACAGTGAATTATTATCTTGATGTTGATAATTCATATATGAAGCAATATACAACTATTCCTTATTCCGATAGTATTAATTATGTGAATGGTGATACAATTATTGTAACAGGAGCAACTTTCACGACTTCCGCAGATACAGGAATGTGGGTTCATAATGTAGATTCAACTTATTATGCTCAAATACTAAGTATTGTAAATGATAACACACTTATATTAAGTAATTCAATATTTGTTGTTGGTGATAGTTTGAATCAATATAATGCAATATTAAATGGCGATGATGGTCAAGTAATGGCTCAAATTCCAAAATTCTATATTAAATACGATAGAACAGGTGACGACTTAGATTTGTATGCTTCAATATATCATTTACCTGGTTTTGTTATTCATCCAACATTTTTGAAAGATGGCGTAGAAGTTGATTACAGATATATTGGTGCTTATGAAGCAGTGCCTTATGATGATGGTGCAAGTGCCTACAACAATGGAACGGGGTCAAAAGCTACGAACTTTAACGGCGGAGCTGTTGATTTGGGTGCTGATAAAATTGGAAGTGTGGCTGGATATAAAGCATTATCAGATGAAACTATAGTTGAATTTCGGACACTTGCCAGAAATCGGGGCTCTGGCTGGGAGCAACAAGATGTGTTTTTAATTGGAGCAATTCAATTGTTATATTTGATTGAATATGCTGATTTTAATTCACAAACTGAAATTGGGACGGGCAATACAAGTTACAATGGTTGGGATTTTGATAATAATGTAGGTTATAGTGGCTATTCTAATCCCGACGGCAATGGCACAAATGCAAGTAATACGGCAGAAGATGGATTAACAACCACTGATGTAAATGACGGTATTACTAATCGAGAATATATGAGTTACAGAGGAATAGAGAAT